>Ga0184637_10000067_pt1 | contig 64936 bp, 52 predicted proteins | sample PLM3_127_b2_FD_133143 | JGI IMG/M metagenome (GOLD analysis project Ga0184637, IMG submission 133143) | Groundwater sediment microbial communities from an aquifer in East River, Colorado, USA - PLM3_127_b2 | ecosystem: Environmental > Terrestrial > Soil > Riparian zone | place: USA: East River...
AACAAGACTCCTTCTTTGTCCTTTAACATCACCGGCTATTTCAAAAAGGAGATTGAATTCCGCAGCGACCCTTCCGGCGCTACCGTCTTTTTAGACCGGGATGCGGCGGCATCCGGCAACACGGCCCAAAATCCGCGTTTGATGCTCGATTACGGCAAACATCGCCTGCGCTTTGCCCTTTCCGGCTATGAAACCAAAGAGGTACCTTTCGACGTCAATGCCGCCACCGGGCCGGTTTATACGGCGACGTTGACTCAAGCTTTGGCGGCCGTTCCGTCAAATCCGGCGGTCACTAAGCCAAAACCGACGACCACTTCCACCCGCCCCATTCCGCCGCCGGACAAAGAGCAGGATACGCGCACGAAAATTGTGGTGCGGGATGAACGCGACAACGTTTTATCCGGCGTGCCCATCACCATCCGCAGCCGCAGAACGAAAGAAATCGCGGCGCAGGGGAAAACCGATGGCGGCGGGGTTTATTACACCGAGCTTCCCGGCGGAATTTACAGTCTCACCATTTCTCCCTCCGGTTTTGAGCCGTTTAACGAGCAATTTGCCGTCGTGTCCGGTCAGGGAAAAACCCGAACCTGCGTTTTGCGCCGTTTGGCCTCAACTTCCGGACGGTAAACCGTATCGGTTGTAACTTTCCATGCCTAAAATCACGTTAAAAAAGGATGGCGAGGTAATTCAGATTTTCCGGCTGGAGGCCAAAAATCTGCGGGTCGGCTCCGACCGGCTGGCGGACGTCTTTATCGACGACTGGACGGTGGGCAAGGAAGAAGCGCTAATCTGGCCGAAAGGGAATGGCTTTTTAATTAGAGGTGCCGGGGCTTTTCCTCAAGTTGTCGTCAACGGCGAAGAGATAGGCGGGGAACGGTTTTTGAGCGACGGGGATGAAATTAAAATTGGTCCGTACACACTGGTTTTTGGCCGTTTGCCGGAGGAGCTGGCGGGGTATGTCCCCCAGCCGGAGCCGGCTCCGGCTGAGGTTGAACCGGCAACCGGAAAAATTCCGGAAGTTCGACAGCCGGTCATAACAATGCAGCCACAATCATCTATTGCCAAGCCGCAGCTGGCGCCAACTCCTTCGCTTCGTCCAGAGCCGAGACACGACCCGGCTTCGGAAAAAACGATGATAGCTGCGATTCCGGAACGGACCAAAATCAGCGAAACGTCTGAAGCTCCGGCCGGTGTTGGTGAATATTACCTTTTGGCCGTCTGGGGGCCTATGGCCGGCCGGCGGTTTGGGCTTAAACCGGGAGAAACCAAAATTGGACGGGATAAAGAAGCCAATCAAATCGTGGTGCGGGAGGATGAACAGGGAGAGCTGGATACTTCCGTTTCAAGGCGCCATTCTTCTTTGTTCTGGTCGCATCTTTTTATTCCGGGGGGAGAGGGAGCGGAATTCTCAATCATTGACGTTGGCTCCAAGTTAGGAGTTATGGTCAACGGGAAAAAAATCAAGCCGGAAAAGGGAGTGCCGGTGAAAGTCGGGGACGAAATCGGGATATTAAGCGAGAAAGCTTCTTCAGTTTTTCGTCTGTCTTCGGGCGCCCGCCTGGATTTTGCTCCGCCCCGTTTTGGCAAAGCCCCCCAGAAGGCCCCCTTTTACTTGCAAAAATTTTTCTGGATTATTGGCGGAATTATAATTTTATTCCTGTTTCTGGTTTGGCTGATTTTGAAATAGAGGAGCGTTTTTGAAATTAGATGTCTATGCCCTATCGGACTTAGGGCGCAAGCGGGAGCAAAATGAGGATTCCTTTCTAACCCTTCCGGAAAAAGGGGTGGTGGTGGTTTGCGATGGTATGGGCGGCCACAAGGCGGGCGAGGTAGCCAGCCGCGCCGCAGTGGACGCCATCGAGAAAGTGATGGCTTTGGAGCCGCCCGGGCCGGAATTTTTGCCGGAGGATTTTGGAAAGGAGCTAGCGGCCCCCATCCGAAACTTACTGCGCGGCATCCGCCTGGCCAATCGCCGCATCTTTCGCGCCTCCGCCCAGGCGGTCAAGATGCGCGGGATGGGAACCACGGTCGTTTGCGCTGTTTTTGTTCCCGGCCGGGTGGCCGTTTGCCACGTCGGCGATTCACGCAGTTATCTGGTGCGGGATTCGGTCATCCGCCGTTTGACCATCGACCATTCCTGGATGGAGGAGCTGATTGCCGCCGGGGAGTTGAAAAAAGAGGATGCCGGAAATTTTCCCGACCGTAACTTTATCACCCGCGCTTTGGGCATCCGCCCGGCGGTAAAGGTGGACGTCAATCAGGAGGCCGTCAAAAAAGGAGACCTGTTCCTTTTCTGCTCGGACGGCCTTTCCAGCATGCTTTCCGACGACGAGATTTTGGAAGTTTTGCTGGCCAATCAGAACCTGGAAAAAGCGGCGGCGGCTTTGATTGCCCGCGCCAATGCCGAAGGCGGAGATGACAACATCACCGTGGTTTTGGTGCGGGTTTTGGAGGCAGATTCGGATGGAAATGAAAAGCCCACCCTCTTTGCCACGGTGCCGGAAGAGACCGAAGTGGAGGCGGTTGCCGCCGACCAGCTTTTGGTAAAAATGTTTGGCAAGGACGATTTGATTTTGGACGACAAAGAGCCGACCCGCGAAGTGAGAGACAAAAAGAAAAAGAAGTGGCTGATTTTTTAGGTTTTAAGTATATTCTTTCCGGAGTTTTAAGTAATAAATAAAGATAGAAGCTATATGAAGAGGATGGGCAGTTTTGCGGGCAGGTCGGCCTTGTTTTTTTTGGCCGCCTTCTAATCCTTTTCTTCGGTACTGGCTCAATCGGCCGATTCCTCCAAAGCCGAAAGGCCGAATTCCCTCAAACCGGGCGCCTGGGCCTTGCAGTTTCTAATCACCCAGGATTTTACTCTCAATGCTTTTCAGGGTGCCCTGATATCTTCTAAGGTTCATTTTTCAAAAGGAAGGGCAATCCGGTTTGGTGTGGGTGTGAATGCCTCCATGCTGGATGGAGAAAATACAAACAGGAGCTTACAAGGAGATACTCTTAGGCAGGAGAGAGAACGTGACGATGAAAATAACAGCCAAGGTTTTGATTTAAACCTGCAGTATCTTGTCTATCCTTCTCCGGAAGCACGGGTAAACGTTTTCTTGGGCGCTGGTCCTTTTTTTCGATTTACCCATTCCGATAATGAGTCGAGGGGTATAGATAAGGCGTACGATACGGTGATAACGACTTATCAGTTCATTTACGAAACCGAATTCAATAGATGGTCAACGGGTGTTTCGGGAATTTTGGGCGCCGAATGGTTTGTCAACAAGAACATAAGCTTGCATGCGGAATATGGTTTTTTCTTTGACTATGGTGTGGACAAGTACACCAACCGTAATACCCGGGCCTTTTTTACAGGTGCGGTTCAAACCAGCGAATCGGAGGACAAGCGAAATACCTTCAAATTTGGTCAAGGACCGGTAAAATTCGGTTTGTCGGTCTATTTTTAGAAGGCAGTCGGTGGAGTTCTGAACGTTACGTTTAAAATGAGAACACGGCCATATTTGCTTTCGTACAGTTTTTTTGTTTTGCTGTCTAAGTTAATTGTTTTATGCATACCCTTTGCAATGGTTAGGGCAGAAACTGTCGAAGTTCCAAGTGCTCGGAATTCTCTCCGTTCCGGCTCTTGGTCCCTACAGTTCGAAGTGGCAGAGAATTTTAAGGTGAAGGATTTTAATGGTTTTCTTTTTTCTCTAAAGAAGCACACTTCGGCAGGCAAAGCCTTTAGATTGGGTCTTGGCGTAAGCGGGAGCATTTCGGATGTCAACCTTTCGAGCACCTTTCAGCAAGATAGTTTTTTTCAACAGACCAGCCAGGATGCTGATTTAGATGCTCAAAGCATTGACTTCGTTCTCCAATATCTGTCCTATCCTTCCCCGGATGCCGAGGTAAATCTTTTTTTGGGTGGCGGCCCGGTGGTTCGTTATTCACACTCCGGTTCTCAAAGCAGCTATAGAGGTTCAACCAGGGAATCGGATCAAATTATTTGGGTTGCCGGAGCTTCGGGGCTGTTAGGGGCCGAATGGTTTGCCACAAAAAGCATCAGTTTCCTTGCGGAGTACAACCTTTCCTTGGAGTATCAATTAAAGAAACGTGCTAACACATTTCGGATTCCGAGTAATAATTATAGCGCAAGGAACGAACAATCGGAAAACAGCTTGCGAATAAACCCGACTTCTCTCAAGGTCGGTCTGTCCGTCTATTTTTAAAAAGGGCACAAAATACTGTGACCTATTCTCCCCTTTCCGGCTTTTTCGGGTAAACCATCACTGATTTGGAACGCAGCAAGACCACCAACCCGGGCTTGGCTTTTCTGGGTTTCTGCACGTAGCGTGCCTCCGTGTAGTCAACATTGACCTTGGTTGAATGTCGGGCTTTGGAAAAATGGGCGGCGGCGGCGGCGGCTTCGAGAATTGTTTCTTTCGAAAATGGACGATTCTCTGCCACCAGAATCACGTGCGAGCCGGGGGATTGGGAGGCGTGCAAAAACAGGTCGTTTTTATTGGCTTCGCGCAGAGTTAATTGGTCATTCTCTTGTGAATTCCGTCCCACTCTAAACTTAAAACAGTCTTTTGTCCAAAATGTCCAGCCGATTAGCGGTTTGGTTTTGGCTTTTATTTTTTTGGCAACTGCGGGTAGTGGAAGTAAGCTCTCCAACTTATACACCAGCTTCCATTTTTCTTCCGCATTCGTCCGAGCGGCGATTTGTTTCAGCAACGCATCGACTTTTTGGATCTCGTTCTCGGTTTCGCTAATGCGCCTGGGCAAAAGCTCCAAAGCCCGTTCTGATTTTTTGAACTTGGCAAAGTAAGCTTGGGCATTTTCTTGAGGCGTTTTGGCCGGCTCCAGCGGGATTTTGATTTCCAGCGGCGGGTTCTCGAACCAATTTTCGACGATTACTTCGGTAGAGCGGGGCTTAATTTTGGCTTTGGCGGCTAATATCAAATCCCCCATTTGCCTGAGTTGTTCCGGGTTTTCGAAGGTTTTTAATTCTCGCCGGATTTTTTCTTTTCGCCCCGACAGGCGTTCTTTCTGGGTCAAAAGCTTGCTTTCGTATTGTTGGAGCTCCAGGCCGGCGGCGGCATACGACATAGCCTCCAAAAAGCCGGGAAAAGCGATTTGATTTTCTTTGGCAACCGTTTTTAACTCGAAAGGAGAAATCCCTTTTAGTTGGCTCTTTGCAAAAACCAAATGCGGAAGGAAATTTTTATTTTCCAATAGTTTTCGGATGATTTCCCGAAGCGCTTGTTTTTGACTATCGGAAAGTTTTAGAAAAGGTGTTTCCGATTGAACTTCCATTTGATTTGAAAGTTCTACCGCCAAAAAACCGGGAATACGCAGCGCTTTTCTTAACGCCTCTTCCAAGCCTTTATCGGAATGCTGATGCAGTGTTTTTTCGATTTCGGCTAAATCAAAGGCTTCCTCCGCGGTTCTGTTTTCATTCGCAACCTCTACCGGCCAGCTCTCTTTTGGTTTTTCCGCATCCGGCGGCTGCAGCAATTCCATCCGCGACTCTCTGCCAAATAAAGTGAAACGGAGCAAAAACTCGTCTTCTTTTAGCCCTTCTTGGCCGGTTAAAAGGATTTCAACTATGGAGTCGCCGCCGTTTCGTCGGACTGATTTTATGAATTCGCCTCCCTTGGAGGATGCAAACGCTTCCCATCCGGAGCGGTTTTTAGCTTGGGGAACGGGCGCCAAGTAGAAAAGCTGTTTTCCGGCTTGGAAAGAGAAAAACAGGTTGGTTTTTTCGCTTTCGGTTTTGCCTTCTGTTTTTCCTTTATTCGCGGATAAAATCAACCAGACGGCGTTTTTTGGCTTCGAAACTTTGATGCTTTGCAGCCTGGCGCCTTTTATTTTTTTTTCCAATTCCCTGGCTGCCCAGCCGGTCAAAAGCGGATATAAAAGCATACGGCAATTTAATCTTTGTTCGGAAACGGGTCAAATTTGCAGAAAAACAAAGGCTGGGTTTGATTCATCAAACCCTTGCCGGTTTTTGTTTTGACAAATCGGCTTCGATTGGTAACTTCTTTTTTCTATGCTAAGTATGACCGGCTTCGGCCGGGCGGAAATAGAAAAGAAAAAATACCGCATTGCTGTGGAAATTTCCTCGCTGAACAGCCGCTTTTTGGAAGTTTCGCTGCGCCTGCCGCGCTTTCTTTCCGGGTTGGAGTTTCCCTTACGCGAGCTGGTAGGCCAGAAAATCGAGCGGGGGAAAGTGGTCGTGGCCCTGCAGTGGGAGGACAAAACCCGCCCGGCCGGCGCTTTTGACGATTCGCAGGCCAAGGCATTTCTCGACTGGCTGAAGGCGGCCAAGAAAAAATTCAGGCTGAAAGGGGAGCTTAAACTCAAAGACCTGCTCCACCTTCCCTGGTGGGTCAAAGAAGAGGCGCAAGCGGCGCCGGAAGGGGCCTTGGAACTGGCGAAAGAAGCCATCGGCTCCGCCATCGAAAATCTGAATCAAATCAAAAAAGAGGAGGGGAAAAGGCTTTTGGCCGATTTCAAGTTGAGATTGGCGAAAATCCGAAGCGAAACGGTGGAAATTGAAAAGGAGACGCCGGAGCATAAGGAGGCCTATCGCCAGAAGCTGGAACTGCGCATCAAAGAGCTTTTGGGCGAAGGGAAACACGACCCGCTGCGCGTTGCCCAGGAAGCGGCCGTAATGTCGGAACGCTCCGACGTCACCGAAGAAATTGTCCGGCTGAAAAGCCACCTCGATGGCTTTGATTCGACCTTGGCTTCCGCCGAACCAATTGGAAAAAAGTTGGGGTTTTATCTGCAGGAGATGGGCCGGGAGGCCAACACTTTGGGCTCCAAGGCGCTTTCATCTTCCGTTGCCCGTCGGGTGATAGCCATCAAAGAGGAGCTGGAAAAGCTGCGCGAACAGGTTCAAAACGTGGAGTAGTTTTGGTTTCAAGAAAACCGCCCCCTCGACTTCGCTTCCTCGACTACGCTCGGAACAAGTCGGGACAAGTCTGGATGGTTCTATCCGCTCCCTCCGGCGCAGGAAAAACCACCTTGGTGAGAAAACTGTTAAAAAAGCATCCGCACTACGGGTTTTCAACCTCCGTTACCACCCGGGCGCCGAGAGCGGGGGAACGGAACGGGGATGATTATCATTTTGTTTCGGTGACGGAATTCAAGCGGCTGCGAAATTCCGGAAAACTTTTGGAATGGGCGAAAATTCACGGCCATTATTATGGAACCCCTTCCGCGCCTTTGAAAAGTAAAAAGAAATCGGAGGTTGTTTTTTTTGACGTCAACCGGCAGGGAGCTCGGGCCATAAAAAAAGTTTGCCCGGAGGCGGTTTTGGTTTTTATCTTACCTCCCGGCCGACGCGCCCTGACGTCCCGGCTTTCCGGACGGGGAACCGAATCCAAAGCGGAGCTCGCAAAAAGGCTGGCGGATGCCCGAAAGGAGATTGCCGCTTCCCGCTTTTACGATTACTGGATTATCAACCACACGGTGGAAGAGAGTATAAAATGTTTGGAAGCGATTGTTTTGGCCGAGCTTTCCCGATCCTGGCGGATTAGGTTCGGGAACAAAAGATGAGCTTTCCCCGTTACGGGGGCGTGGAGTTTAGGCGACTTTGGTCGATTAAGAAAAGGAGAGAGAATGAATTACAAGGCTTTGGAGAAATTGAATCAACTTACCGTCAACCAGTACGAGGCGGTTATGTTAGCCGCCAAAACGGCGCGGCGGTTGAATCAGCAGCGTAAAAAATTGGAAGAGGGAATGGAAGCAATGGAAGCGGCTGAAGAGCAGCTTCCTTCGCATCGGGTTGCCACGGCGGCCTTGGAAGAGCTGGCTTCCGGCCGGGTGGAGTTTACCCGTCCGTAAACTTTTTGCGGGGGTTTTTAGCGTATGGCCAAAAATTTAGTCATTGTTGAGTCTCCCACCAAGACCAAAACCTTAAAAAAGATTTTGGGGCGGGATTACCAGGTGCTGGCGACCAAGGGGCACATTATGGATCTGCCCAAAAGCCGGCTGGGGGTCGACGTGGAAAACGACTTCGAGCCGGAGTACGAGGTCGTTCCCAAGCGGAAAGAGATTATCAGCGAGCTTAAAAAAGCGGCCAAGGAGGCGGAAAAAATTTATCTGGCACCCGATCCGGATAGGGAAGGGGAAGCTATTGCCCACCACGTTGCCCAGCTGTTGAAGCTCAAAAAGCCCTTGCGTGCATCTTTCAACGAAATCACCAAAGAAGCGGTTAAGCGCGGAATTGCCGAAGCGGGCACTATCGATGTCCACAAAGTAGAAGCCCAGCAGGCCCGCCGAATTTTGGACCGGCTGGTGGGCTATCAAATCAGCCCGCTTTTGTGGAAAACGGTGCATCGGGGGCTTTCCGCCGGCCGGGTGCAGTCGGTCGCCCTCCGTCTGGTCTGCGAGCGGGAAGAAGAAATCCAAAAGTTCGTCCAGAAAGAGTACTGGTCGATTAAGGGATTTTTTGAAACGCCCCAAAAAGAGGTTTTTGCCGCCAAGCTGGCCAAAATCAAGGGGGAGAATTTTGAACTGGGAAACCAGGCGGCAACCAATAAAGTTGTCGAAGGTATAAAGAAACAGATATACGCCGTCTCCGACAAGAAAATCGAGGAGAGGCAGAAAAATCCGTATCCGCCCTACATCACCAGCACCCTGCAGCAGGATGCCAGCCGCCGGCTCGGGTTTTCCACCAGCAAGACGATGACTTTGGCCCAACATCTTTATGAAGGGGTGGAAATCGAGGGGGAATCGGTCGGTTTAATCACCTATATGCGCACCGACTCCGTCCGGGTGGCCAAAGAAGCGCAGGCGGCGGCGGCGGATTTGATTAAATCCGAATACGGGAACAAATACCTGCCGGATGAGCCGCGCTTTTACAAGCCCAAAAAAGGGGCCCAGGACGCCCACGAGGCGATTCGTCCGACTTACTTCGATTATCCCCCCTCGCGCGTTAAAAAATTTTTAGAGAAGGATCAGTATCGACTTTACGAACTAATCTGGAACCGCTTCGTCGCTTCGCAAATGGCCTCGGCTTTGTTTGATGCTTTGACTTTGGAAATTTCCGGCGGGGATTATCTTTTCCGCGCCAGCTCCCAGAATCTGAAATTCCCCGGTTTTCTGGCGGTTTACGAAGATATAAAGGAGGAGGACGGGGAGGACGAGGAACAGTTTGAGATTCCGGTTCTGGAGACGGGCACCAAGCTGAAACTGGATAAAGTCGAGCCGGCCCAGCATTTCACCAAGCCGCCGGCCCGCTTTACCGAAGCGGCTTTGGTGCGCGAGCTGGAGGCGCGCGGCATCGGCCGTCCTTCCACCTACGCGGCTATCATTTATACTATCAAAACCCGCAAATACGTGGATATCGAACAGCGCCGGCTTTTTCCCACCGACCTGGGGAAGACCGTCAATCGCATCCTGGTCACTCAATTTCCGGACATTTTCGACTACGAGTTCACGCGCCTGATGGAAGAGGAGCTGGATTCGATTGAGGATGGAAAGGACGAGTGGGTGAAGGTTTTAAGGGATTTCTACGAGCCGTTTGAAGAGGATTTGGCGGCGGTCAAGAAGAAAGAAAAAGAGATTAAAAAATCGACGCAGGAAAAAAGCGACGAAGTTTGCGAAAAATGCGGCCGTCCGATGGTCGTGAAATGGGGCCGCCACGGCAAATTTTTGGCCTGCTCCGGTTACCCGGAATGCAAATCGACCAAACCGATGGAGGGCTCGGAAGAGGCGCAGGAAACCAAGGAGGTTTGTGAAAAATGCGGTTCGCCGATGGTGGTCAAGCGCGGGCGCTTTGGCACATTCCTGGCCTGCTCTGCTTATCCCGAATGCAAAAACACGAAGGCTTTGGTCAAATCGACCGGCGTCCAATGCCCGGAGAAATGCGGCGGCGAGCTGGTGGAACGCAGAAGCAAGCGCAAACGGATTTTTTACTCCTGTTCCAACTATCCCAAATGCAAGTTCGCCACCTGGGACAAACCGATGCCGGCCGCTTGCCCCAAGGGAGATTCCAAGTATATGCTTTTCAAATCGACCAAAACCAAGGGCGAGTACCTATTCTGTCCGGTTTGTAAAACCGAGGTAACGCCGACTCCGGCGGCCCAACCGGTCGGTTAGTATGGCGACCGAAACAGTAAAAGCTGTTTTGGACGAGTTTTTAAATCACCTCAAGCAAAAAAGCGCTTCACCCAACACTCTCAAAGCTTACCAAAAAGATTTAACTTTGTTTTTTGGTTCGCTCGGTTACAAAACTTTTGACAGCGCATTTTCAGCCGGAAAAATTAACAGTGACAGCCTGCGCGCGCACTTTGCCCGTTTGGCGCAAATTTCGGGCGAAAGCGGGCGCACTTTGTCCCGCCGAGCCTCATCCTTGCGCCGATTTTTGAAATTCTTGCAACGCACAGAGCAAACCGCCGAGGACTTGGCGGTTTATGTCTCTTCTCCCAAATTCGTCCGCAAACCACCCAGGAGCTTGAATGAACGGCAAGTTCAGCAACTTTTTGACGCCGGCTTGAAGGCTGTATCCGGCTCAACATTCGAAAAACTTCGCGACCGCGCCATTCTGGAACTCTTCTATTCCTCCGGCTTGCGCCTGGGCGAGCTTTCGTCTTTAAAACCTGAGGATATTGATTTAGAAAAGCGCTGGGTGCAGGTTTTGGGGAAAGGGGGCAAGGTTCGCGGCGTGCCATTAACGGAAAAAGCAGTCGAATCTTTAACCGAATATCTCGCCTACGCCGAAAAGTTAAAAAAAGAAAATAGAGATCGGTTTGACGCCTTGTTCTGTAAAGAAGACGGCACGCCCTTTTCCCGCAGGGGCATCGCGCGGATGGTCAAAAAAGTCTTGCTATCTGTCGATGGCCGACCCGAAATTTCTCCCCACGCCTTGCGCCACAGCTTTGCCACGCATCTCTACCGCCGGGGAATGGATTTGCGCTCCCTCCAGGAGCTTTTGGGCCACAGCAAAATTTCCACCACCCAGATTTACACTTCGGTTGACCCGGAGTGGCTGAAAGAGCAGCATAAGAAGTTTTCGCGGCGCTAAGCCGTTTCGCTTATATCCGTGGCGCAGGATAAAGTTCGCCGAGGCGAACTTATCCTGCGTTTTTTCGGCATCACGCAGGTTAGGTGAGGCTTAACCTGCGCCACAGGCCCCGGAGTGGTTCAAAGAGCAGCACCAGAAATTCTCCCGGCGGTAAAGTTTAGCCGCTTTATTCGCTTTTAATCGGCCAAAATTCGCTGTATATTTTTGACCCTATGATTGGCAAAGCTATCTCTCATTACAAAATCCTCGAAAAATTAGGCGAGGGGGGGATGGGGGAGGTGTATCTGGCTGAAGACACTTCTTTAGGCCGGAAGGTGGCGGTGAAGTTTCTTTCTTCGGATAAAGCTTCTGACCCGGAATCCCGCCAGCGTTTTGTGCACGAAGCCCGTGCCCAGGCGATGCTTTCCCACCCCAACATCGCCACCTTTTATGAGGTCGGGGAAGAAGGGGATAAAGTTTTCATCGTTATGGAATATATCGAAGGCCAGCCGCTCTCACGGCTGGCCTCCGGAGAGAAGCTTTCTTTGCCGGAGATTCTGGATTTGGCGATTCAGGTTGGAGAAGGGCTTTCGGCGGCCCATGAAAAGGGAATAACCCACCGGGATATTAAGCCGGAAAACGTTTTGGTTACGACTAAACGCCATGCTAAAATAACCGATTTTGGCTTGGCCAAGTGGAAAGGGGCAAGCACACTTACCCAAACCGGTGCGAGGATGGGGACGGCCTACTATATGTCACCGGAGCAGGTGGAAGGGAAAAAGGTTGACCATCGCACGGATATCTTCTCCCTTGGAATAATTCTCTATGAGTTGCTTTGTGCCCGCCGGCCGTTTGAGGGGGATACCGAGACGGCGATATTCTATGATTTGGTAAATACCCATCCCCAGCCCTTGGCCCGCTATGCCCGCAATCTTCCCGACCAGCTTGAAAAGATTGTTATGAAGTGTTTGGCCAAAAAGCCGGAAGAACGCTATCAGCATGCCGATGAATTGGTGACCGACCTGAAAGCGCTAAGAAGAACAAGTGAGATACAGCACCTTCCGCTCCAACCCATCAAATCGGACGCGAATCGGAAGAAGTGGATAGTGATTTCAGTTGCGGCAGGAGTTATTTTGGTTGCCCTTGCCGCTTATGTAGTGTTGCCCCGTCTTTTCGCTCCGATTACCGAAAAGACCGGCTTGAGAAAGATGCTGGTGGTTTTGCCTTTCCGAAACCTGGGCCCGGCCGAAGAGGAATATTTTGCCGACGGCATCACCGAGGAGATTACCACCCGTTTGGCGAAAATCGGCGGGCTGGGGGTCATTTCGCACACCAGTGCCCGCAAATACAAAAAGACCGACAAAACTTTGAAACAAATCGGCGCCGAGTTGGGGGCGGATTACATTTTAGAAGGAAACATTCGCTGGGCCAAATCGGGCGGGGCCAGCCGCATCCGTATAAATCCGCAGCTGATACGGGTTTCCGACGACTCGCACCTTTGGGCGGAGAACTATGACGCGGTTTTAGACGATGTTTTCGAACTTCAGTCCAGCATTGCCGAAAAAGTGGCAACGGCCTTGGATGTTACGTTGTTGGAGCCGGAGCGCCACGTTCTTGCCGCCAAGCCGACGGAGAATTTGGAAGCGTATGACTACTACCTGCGCGGCAACGACTATTGGAGTCGAAGGGGGCCAGGCGCGTCTGGAGAAGAGAAGAACTTGAGAATCGCATCAGAGATGTATCAGAAAGCGATAGAACTGGATTCCAACTTCGCGCTGGCTTTTGCCAATCTCTCAAGGGTCAAAACTGAACTGTACTGGCATTACGGCAAAAGGGAGGAATACCTGGTAGGGGCAAAGGCGGCCATTGATAGAGCGTTTCAGCTTGTTCCCGGTCTGTCCGAGGCGCATTTGGCTCTGGGGTCTTACTATTATCATGCCCTGGATTACGAACAGGCTCTAAAACAATTTGCCATTGCCCAAAAAGGTTTGCCCAACAACAGCGACCTTCTGGAAGAAATCGGATTTGTGCGAAGTCGTCAGGGAAGATGGAACGAGGCCCTGAGCAATTTTAAGAGAGCCGCCGAACTTGACCCCCGCAGAGCGGATCTCTCCGGATTTGTGGCGGAGATTTACCGAAAACTGCGCAAATATGCCCAGGCCGAGCCTTATTTCGAACGCGCCATTTTGCTGGAGCCCGAAGAGGCGGGTGCCTATGCGCAAAAAGCGGATTTATATATTGTCTGGGAGGGCGACACCAAAAAAGCCCGAAAAGTTCTCCTTGAGGCAGAGGGGAAAGTGGAGGCAGTGGAACTGGCGGACGAGTGGCTTTGGCTGGACATTTTGGATGGCAATTTTCCACAGGCCTTGAGCCGACTCACAGGGCCGGAGGCGTTCGACGACGATTCTGTGGACTACTATATGACCAAAGCCCAAATATACGGATTGCTCAACCGGTCCGAGCCAAGGCGCGCCGGCTACGATTCCGCCCGGGTTCTTTTGGAAAAAAAGTTACAAACAGAACCCGGGGATTATAATCTTCACGGTCAATTGGGACAGGCCTGTGCCGGGCTGGGACGCAAGAGCGAGGCCATCCGGGAAGGCAAAAAGGGGGTAGAACTGGGAGCTGCAAACAAAGTCGCAGACGACCGCCTCTCTGCGCTTGAAAATTTGGCACGCATATATGTTATGACAGGCGAATACGATGTAGCTATCGACCAGCTGGAGTATCTATTGTCTGTTCCGGGAGACCTCTCGACGGCTGAGCTTCGTCTTGGCCCCACCTGGGCGCCTTTGCGCAATCATCCGAGGTTTAAGAAGCTGGTGGCGGAAAAAAATTGACGATTGAATCATTTAATCATTGTCAGATTGAAAAAAATGAGTCAATGCGTCAATGAATCAATGACCCAATGAGGCGTTTTCGCCTCTACCGTATCGGGCAAAACCACATATATTGTTTTACGGGAGGAAATATGATTTTTAAAGCGACAACTATTGTGGGGGTTATTCGAGATGGGAAAGCGGCATTAGGTGGTGATGGGCAGGTCACTTTCGACCAAACCGTGGTCAAGCATAACGCCAAAAAACTGCGGCGGCTGGCCAATGGCACGGTCTTAGCCGGGTTTGCCGGCTCTTCGGCGGATGCCTTTACCCTTTTTGAACGGTTCGAAAACAAAATCGAGGAGTATAAAGGAAACCTTTCGCGTGCGGCGGTGGAACTGGCCAAAGACTGGCGCACCGACCGGTATTTGCGGCGGCTGGAAGCGCTTTTGGCGGTAATGGATGCCAAGCAGGCCTTAATCATCTCCGGCAACGGAGACGTCATTGAGCCGGACGACCAAATAGTTTCAATCGGCTCCGGTGGGCCGTATGCTTTATCGGCAGCGCGGGCGCTGGCGGAACATTCCAAACTTTCGGCTAAGGAAATCGTCAAACAATCGCTCGAAATCGCCGCCGAGATTTGCATCTACACCAACGACAAAATCACCATCGAGGAGTTATGAAGGAGTTAACCCCCAAAGAGATCGTCAAAGAGTTGGATAAATACATCGTCGGGCAGGAGAAGGCCAAGCGGGCGGTGGCCATCGCGATGCGCAACCGCTGGCGGCGCCAGCAGCTTTCCGAAGAGCTGCGCGAAGAGGTAATGCCCAACAACATCATTATGATCGGCCCCACCGGCGTGGGGAAAACCGAAATCGCCCGGCGGCTCGCCTTTTTGGCCAATGCGCCGTTTCTCAAAGTGGAGGCTTCCAAATTCACCGAAGTCGGCTACGTGGGCCGGGACGTGGAATCGATGGTGCGGGATTTGGCCGATTTGGCGGTGGCGCAGGTGCGCCGGGAGATGTCCCATAAGGTGCAGGAAAAAGCCACCCAGCAGGCGGAGGAGCGGATTTTGGACATCCTTTTACCTCCCCGCAAGGCCCCGGTTATGGAAACGGAAGCGCCCGCCGGCAACGGCGATTCCACCCGGGAGAAACTGCGCCTGCAATTGCGCGAAGGGAAGCTGGCCAAACGCCAGGTGGAAGTGGAAATCCCGGCGCAGGCCTTTCCGATGGTCGAAGTTTTTACCCCGATGGGAATGGAAGAGCTGGGGGTCAACTTTCAGGAAATGATTTCCGGAATAATGCCGAAAAAAACCAAGCGGCGCAAAATGAACGTGGAAGAGGCGCAGCGGGTTTTGGCTCAAGAGGAATCGGCCAAGCTGGTGGATATGGACGAAGTCATCGGCGAGGCGGTCTTTCGGGCGGAAAACTCCGGCATCATATTCGTGGATGAAATCGACAAAATCGCCGGGGAAAAATCAAAATCCGGCCCGGACGTTTCGCGCGAAGGGGTACAGCGCGATTTGCTGCCGATCGTGGAGGGCTCCAACGTGATGAGCAAGTACGGAATGGTGCGCACCGACCATATTCTGTTCATCGCCGCCGGGGCGTTTCATACCTCCAAGCCCTCCGATTTGATACCGGAACTGCAGGGACGTTTCCCCATCCGGGTGGAGCTGGACAGCCTGACCACCGGGGATTTCGTTCGCATTTTGACCGAGCCGAAAAACGCTTTGGTCAAACAGTACACCGAGCTTTTGGCTACCGAGGGTGTGGAGATTAGTTTCACCGAAGGCGGTATCCAGGCCATCGCCCAAATTGCCTCGACGGTCAACGAGCGGACTGAAAATATCGGCGCCCGGCGGCTGCACACGGTAATGACCGCGCTGTTGGATGAGTATCTCTTCAAAGCTCCCGACCCGAAGTTGAAGAAACTAAAAATCACTGCCGAATTGGTGGAAAAGACTTTGAAAGTAATTGTGGAAGACAAGGACTTGAGCCGGTATATTCTCTAACCCTATGAAAAAGGACTTTTTGGCCGTTACCGATTTTTCGGCCAAAGAAATTCACGGGGTAGTGCAAAACGCTCTCGGCTTCAAAAAGGGGCGGGTCAAATCTAAAGTACTGTCGGGGAAAAGCGCCGCTTTGATTTTTCACAAGCCCTCCTTGCGCACGCGGGTTTCCTTCGAAGTAGGCATTTCCAAGATAGGCGGCAACTCGACTTACCTGCGGCAGGAAGAAATTGATTTGGGCAAACGGGAATCGATTGCGGATGTGGCGCGGGTTTTGTCCCGCTACGTTGGGCTGATTGTCATCCGCACCTTTGCCCACAAGGATGTGGAGGAGCTGGCGCGCTGGGCGACCGTGCCGGTCATCAACGCTCTGACCGACCATTCGCATCCCTGCCAGATTTTGGGGGATTTGCTCACGGTTTACGAGCGGCTCAAGAAAAAGGAGAATTTCTCCATCGCCTATTTGGGGGACGGCAACAACGTCACCAACTCCTGGCTGGAGCTGGCCTGCCAGATTCCGCTCGATTTGCGCATCGGCACTTCCGAAGAGACCTGGCCGGATAGGAATCTTATCGAGCAGGCCAAGAAGGCGGGTAAAAGCAAAATCACTTTAACTTCCAACCCGGATGAAGCGGTTGGGGGTGCGGAAGTGATTTACACTGACGTCTGGGCCTCGATGGGTCAAAAACATCTGGCGGACGAGAAAAGGCGTCGGCTAACCGCTTTTCAGGTCAATTCCGCCTTGCTTGATAAAGCTTCGATGAAAGCCATTGTTCTGCACTGCCTGCCGGCCAATCGCGGGGAGGAAATCACCGACGAGGTGATGGACGGCCCGCAATCGGCGGTCTTTGACCAGGCCGAGAACCGGCTCTGGATTCAAATGGCGATTATCGAGCGGCTTTTTAAATCCGGTAAAGCGAGAAAATAGCCGAATCTCTGTAAGCTATCGAAACTACTGAACTTTTCTCTTCTTCAAGCCGACAATAGTAGTAAAAACTTTAGAGAGGAGGTACGATGAATTGTTTCAAGGATAGTGTTGCCGGCCGGAAATTCTGGCTGGCGGGGGGATTGTTTCTACTTTTGGTTGCAATCATCGCCGGTTGCAGTGCCAGCAAGTCCACCAATTCGCCGGGTACATCTAACGACCCGACTTTTTTGGCCGCCCAGGGAGTGGTGGATTCCACCCTGGTGCCGCAGGCTTTAGCAACCTTCACCGAGGATCTGAATAATCAGAACGGCTTTTCGCCGGACAGCGGAGGGTTTACCGGTTTTCCGCGGGTTGCTCCGGGCGGGCTGACCAGCCAAGCTTCCTTCTGGAATCTCTTGCGGCCATCCAGGGCGGCCGGTTCGATCCAGAGCGGTTATCAGAACGGTTGGCATTACTTTATTTTCGACTCGACCGGGGCTTTGGACAGCAGTGGGACTACCGGAACCGTGCATTTTGCGGACAGCGTACAGTTCCGCAACAACACGGGGACGCAGCAGTATCCCGATTCCACCACCAACCTGCTTCAGGTGGTTCTCTTGCTCCATGCGGCGCTGCAGAACGGTTCCGATTCGATTGCCGGCCAGCTTTATTCCAATCATACCTTGCAGCGTTCCGGCAATACGCTCACGCTTAACGGAACCGAAAAAGATTCGGTTTGGATGAGCGATGGAAGCAACCGGGTGCTGGCAAGATTTGGCCACACCCTCACCAACGTGAAATTTACCGGTGTCGTTCAGGGGGACAGTAGCGACTTTGACGACTGCCCGGTTTTGGGCACCGCCCGATTCGTCGGCTCGATAGTTGCCTCCGGGCCAAACGTTCCGAACGGCTCTTTTTTTGCCGCTTTGGATGTGACCATTACTTTCCAGGGGAACGGACAGATTAAGGTAGTGGTTGTGGACAGCAACCGGCATCTATTCTGGGAGTATACGCGCAGCAATATCTGCTCGCCGGGGGCTTAAAGCTCTCTGCGGCTAAATGACAAGGGAGTTTCGCAAAAGCGAAACTCCCTTTTGGTTTTTTGCCGCCACTCTCAACCCGCGAGCCATAGTTTACCGTGTACGCACCGGCCGGGGAACCAATTCCCGGCTCTATTTCTTAGACACGGGAGAAGCTGGAAAGGTTTGATTGAATTTTAGGTTTTTAAGATAGGTCAGCGAGGTTTCTATGCCCGCTAAGTCTTTGACTTCTACAATTTTATAAATCGACTCGGCCTGCAGGACTTCGCTGAACTTTCCCCAGGGGATCGTCCCGGAACCAACTGGCAGATGGTCTTTTCCATCTTTCCGGTCGTGCAAATGCAGAGACTTCACTTTTCCGATTCGAGAAAAGAAAAAAGTCAGCGTGTTTTCCATTTTTTGGGGCGTTTCGGCGAAGGAGTGGCCGATATCCCAGGTTAGTTTCAAATCGGTTTTTTCCAAAAGCCCGGCAATGACTTCCTCAAAAAATCCTTCGAAATGGTTGGTGTTTTCAAAACCGAGTTCCATTTTCCCTTCCGAAAATTCTAAAAGCCGCAGGGCCGAATCGCGGAAATTTTCAGCCAGGGATTTGAACGGCGGGTTATGCAGAATTTTCATTCGCCCGGAGCCCGAGGCGACCAATGCCACTTTTCCGGTATGCAGGGTGAAATAAGCCGCTTTTATTTCCTCCCCAAACTCCAGCATTTCTTTAAGCCTTTCCACACCCGCCAAACGGATGTTTTTATGGCGGGAAAGCAGATTCACATCGTCGGGAGCATGCAGCAAGAGTTCGATTTCGGTTTTCTGGGCAGTCTTTTGGATAAGACTTCTTTTGGTTTTGTCCAAATGCTCCGGAAAATATGCGGAGCTGTTCAAATTGATTTCCAGAGCACCCAGTTTCCACTTGGCGGCTTGGGCAATGCCTTCTTCAATTGTTGTTCGAGCCTGATTGAGCGAAAAACCGAGACGTTTCAAGTTTTGCGCTCTTTCTGGCGGGCGGCGGGGAACAAAACGTTGTTCAAGATGAGCCGGTAGCCGGGGGAATTTTTGTGCAAGGATAAATCGGTGGGGGGGTCCCCAATTTGATGTTCGTAATCTTCCGGGTCGTGGCCGGCCAAAAAAGTCCAGGTTCCACGGCCAAAGTTGCCGTGGATATAACGCACCTCATCCGCACCCGGAATTTCGCCCAGAATAGTGGCATATTTTTTCACCAATGAACGGCGGAAAGCGGTGGTCAGCCCCATAAAGCCGTTCACGGCGGCGGTGTGGTCTTGTACCAGCATCGTGGGCACGGGGTCCAACTTGGCGGAAAATTCAAACAGGGTGAAAAAGTCGGCCCGGGGATTGGGCACCCAGCGGCTGCGGTCGAAGGTGACATCAATGTTGGAGCGGCGGTGGTCCAAGGGCTCGGGAAAAACCTGGAAGTCCTTGAAAGCCCAGGTTCGGTTGTAATTCAGCCGCTCGCTACAGTTGGCGTCGGGAGGGTCGCCGTCAAAAACGGCGTCGCAAATATCGGTCGAATCGGCGGCAAAGGCGATGTCGATGGTCTCCGTCGCCGAGCACATCGCAAAAAGCAGCCCGCCCCCGGCCACGTAGTCCCGGACAACCTGCGCCACCGCTTTTTTTTCTTCGGAAACTTTGGCAAAACCCAGCCTATGGGCTATGGTCTGATTGGCCGCCACTTCCTGCTTATACCAATCCGCGGTTCGATAGGAGGCGTAGAACTTGCCGTATTGGCCGGAAAAATCTTCGTGATGCAGATGAATCCAGTCGTATTTGGCCAGATCCCCGGCCAGAACTTCGGCATCCCACAAAGTGGCGTAGGGGATTTCAGCATAGGTTAAAGCCAGCGTTACGGCGTCATCCCAGGGTTCCTTGTTGACCGGCGAATAAACGGCGATTTTGGGTGATTTTTCCAACAAAATCACTTCCATATTGTTTTCTTCGATTGTTTGATAAATCTGATTAGCTTCGGTTCCGGAAATGGCGGAATAGGCTACACCTCTCAAACGGCAGAGTTTTTCCACTTCGGGAGATGGCTCGGCCATAAACGACCCTCCCCGGAAGTTTAAAAGCCATTCGACGTTCTGGCCGTGGGTTAAAACCCAGAAGGCCACACCATAGGCTTTTAAGTGGTCGGTTTGCCGGCCGTCCATAAAAATTAAAAGCTTATCGGCTTGGAGCAGGCTGGGGGTCAAAAACAGCGTCAGAATTATTTTTTTCAGCACAGCATCCCTTTCTTATGTTATACGCAGTATCGGCTTAAAAAATTAGGGCTAAACTCCATAAGCTTCGGCCAAAATAGAGAGCGTGTGACGGACGTTCAGCCGGGTTCCCTGGGCGATTTGCATATTGCAGGTGCCGCAGGAGGTAGCCACGGTTTTCACACCCGTTCTCTTTATCTCCTCGAAAAGTTTATTGCCGATTTTCATAGACAAATCAAAATTTTCGGTCTTGAAGCCAAACGTCCCCGCCATTCCGCAGCAGGAATCGGCAATTTCCTCCACGACTACGCCCGGAATCAAACGCAGAAGCTCAATCGGTTCTCTTTCCACCCCCAGAGCTTTTGAGTGACAGGGATTGTGCCAAACGAGTTGCAAAGCGACCGGCTTGAAGTCACGATTTAATTCCCCTCTTTGATACAAGTCCCAGAGGTATTGATGGATTTCTTTGGTCGCCTGGCTGACCAAGTGAGCCTCTTCGGTGTTTAAAAGTCGAGGATAATCCTCGTAGATAGCCAAGGCGCAGGAAGGGGCGGAGGCCACGATTTCATATCCTTGCTTGACCAGCGGGGCCAGTTTTTCAACGTTAAAGCGGGCATTCTTTTTAGCATCCTCTTCGCTGCCCACCGTTATCATTGCAATGCCGCAGCATTTTTGCTCCGGCACAACCACTTCAACCCCATTTTTTTCCAGCACTTTTAGCGTAGCCTGTGCCTCGCCGTTGACGTCGTTAAATCGTGCGAAGCAACCGGGGAAATAAGCCACTTTCCTTTTGGCCGCGTAGTTGGTCTTTTGATTCAAGGGGAACGGTTTCACCGCCGGCGCCATCTCACGCTCGTGATGAATCCCTAAAATCCGCTCCATAAAAATTCGGTTCAACCGGTTGTTCATCGCCCAGTTGGTAACTTTCGGCAAGATGGCCGCCAATTTGGAACTCGTGTCGGCATGGCTCAACACCTTGTTGCGCAAAGTCTGGCCATGCTTTTCGGCATAGAGCGTTCGGGCCAGAATGGCCAAATCGGGTACGTTCACCGAGGTTGGACATTCGGAAAGGCAGAGCCGGCAGTTGAAGCAGAGGTCGGCCACATTTTTGAAACGCGGGTCGAAAAGCAGTTCGGTCGGCAATTCACCAGTGATAATTCCCATTAACAGGTTCGGCTTGGCTCTTGCCGTGGCCGGTTCAATTTCGGTTTCGGCCGCCACCGGGCAATAGTTGCGGCAGGCACCGCAGCCGTGACACTTTTCGATTTCAATCCGCCATCTCGGCTGGTCAAAAACCGTGCCGGTTTGTACGAATTTCTTCGGAAAACGGAGGATGTTGACCGGAATGTGGTTGTTATCCGTCACGATTTTCCCGGGATTGAGAATGTTTTCCGGATCCCAGATTTTCTTCAGGCGTTCAAATAGGGGATAGGTTTTGGCGTATTGCTTTTTCAAATAGGGAGCGCGCATCACTCCATCCCCGTGCTCGGCGGAAATTGTGCCACCTAATTTCCAAGTTAGCGCAAAGGCTTCATCCGAAATTTCCACCAGCCGGTTTTCAAAATCCGGCTCGTGCGGGTCCATCAGCGGTGTTATATGCACGTTGCCGTTGCCGGCATGGCCGAAAATTACCAGTTCGATACCCCGTTTCCCCAAAATCCCTTTTAGTCCAGTGACATAGCGGCCCAGATTTTCCGGCGGAACGGCCGAATCATCGATGAAATTCATCGGTTTTTTCACCGGACTGGCCTTATAGACAATCGGCAGGGCCGCCTTGCGCGTTTCCCAGAGGGCGTGCTGTTCTTTGGTGGCAAAAGCAGCTCTGGTTCCGAAAGCAAAAGGGGTAGCCGTGCGCTCACCGGCTGCGATTTTTTCCTTTACTTCCTCTTTGGTTTTCCCTTCAAATTCCAGAAGGATGACCGCCGCCGATTTCTCCGGTAAAAAAGGCCTAAGCTCCCGCCTTCCTTTGCGCACGTAGGCTACAAAAGTTTCGTCCACCAGTTCCAAAGCGGAAGGCCGAAGTTTCAGCAATTCTACGACCGCCTGCGAAGCCTTCTCCCAGTCGTCAAAATACAGAAGCGTTACCGCCCGCTCCGGCGGTTTTTCTTCCAGCTTGAAAGTCGCTTCGGTGATAATTCCCAGAGTTCCTTCCGAGCCGATAATAAGCTGGGTGAAATCGACCCCACCGTTGCGTAAGGCGCCATCCAGATTGTAACCGGCGGAGTTTTTGCTCACTTTCACGGTTGAATCCAGAATCGTCTGCCGGTTGGGAAGCAACAGCTCTTCGGTTTGCTTGAGCGTCCGGGAGAGTTCGCTTGGAGTTGCACCGTTTGCGCGGAGTTTGCCGGTTTCAACCAGCGAGCCGTCCGAGGTCACCATTTCCAGCGAGGCGGCAAAATCGCGGGTGGTGCCGTAAAAAACGGTGTGCGCGCCGGCGGAGTTATCGGCCAGCATTCCGCCGACTGTGCAGTAGGCGCCGCTGGAAGGGTCGGGTGGCAAAAAAAGGTTATACTTTGCGGCGGCTTCGTTCAGTTTGGTGTAAATCAGTCCGGGCTGGACTCGAATTGTTTTTTCTTCCGGATTTATACTTGCCACCTTGTTCATATAGCGGGAAAAATCAACCACGATTCCTGCTCCGAGCGCCTGGCCGGAAAGACTGGAGGCCCCGCCTCTTGGAGTTAACGAAAGTTGATGAGCGCGGGCATATTTTGCCAGATTGACAACGTCCTGCTTGATTCTGGGGCAGACCGCTCCCAACGGGCGAACTTTGAAAATGCAGGCGGCCGTGGCGTATTCCTGACGGGAAAGCTCGTCGAAGAGCACATCCCCTTCGATTAACTTTCCCAAATCTCTGGCTATTTTGCTATCGCCGGCGACTTGGCCCATAGGAGTAAAAAACGGTTTGGAAAACCTTTGGGCAAGACCTATTATTCCGCCCGGAAGGAGGGAGTATGACTGGCGAAACTTTCATTTTTATTCTGCCTCTACTGTTTTTATCGGAATCTCCGACTAAAACGGTTAGCTCTATTTTCAATCCCTACTTTTCCACCTTCTCGATTGTTGTCTGCGACCCAATGACCGAGCTCTGGGGCGTGGCGGTGCAATCCAAATTTCCGTTTGTGGGCAATGGTGTGGCCTGGGCCAAGGCGGGTGTGGGTGCCGTAGCTACACAAGCGTATGCCAATCTCGCTTTCGGCCCGGATGGCCTGTCTTTGCTCGAAAAAGGGCTTTCCGCTCAACAAGTTCTGGATAGTTTGTTGGCAAAAGACACGCTCAAGGAAGAGCGCCAGGTTGGAATTGTAGATAAATTAGGCGGCACGGCCAACTTCACAGGCAAAGGATGTTTTAAATGGGCAGGGGGTGAGGCGGGCAAAAATTATACCTGCCAGGGCAACATTCTCACCGGGCCGGAGGTGGTGGAGGCGATGGCCAGAGCTTTCGAGGGCTCGCAAGGTAAACCTTTAGCCGAGCGGCTGATTATGGCTCTGGACGCCGCCCAAAAAGTGGGAGGCGACCGACGCGGCAAACAGTCGGCTCACCTTCTGGTGGTCAAGAAAAACGGCGGCTATGGCGGTTACGGCGACCGCTGGATTGATATCCGCGTGGACGACCATCCCGAGCCGATTGACGAGCTAAAACGGCTCTATTACAACGTCCACCAGCTTTACTTTGGCGAAACAGATGCGAAGAAATTAGTCAAAATTGACAAAACCGTTTGCATCGAAATTCAGGCGGTTCTCAAAAAGCTCGGCTACTACAAAGGGGAAGTTAACGGTGTGTACGACGAGGCCACCAAGAAATCCCTTTCCAACTGGCAAGGATGGGAAAACTTGGAAATGCGCTGGCGGGCGGATGATTTCATCGATGATGTGGTTTTGGACTATATGAGAAAAACTTACGGTAAAAAAAATTGAGATCGTGCGCCTGCCCTTATCTTATCCAGAACGGAATGGGAATCTTGCCCCAATAGGGGCCCATATCACGATACGGTTCTAAGTCCAAAGGCAGGCCGTAGATTGGGCGCTCGCCTTCCGGCAACACTGCTACTACGAGAATAGTGTTGTTAACATAAAGAGAATCTCGACTTGCGTCCAACACCTCAAGTGAATTTTCCGCTTTTGTGCCGAAGTAGGGGCCGAAAACCACTTCCAACCAGTAGGCAAAATCTACCAGCCAGCGAATATCCTTCTTTCGAAAATACTCTAACCCTTTTCTTTCCTTGTAATAGGATAAAACTTCGTTGTTCACCAAGCCGTCCAAATTTATAACTTTCTGGTCGGTGAAATACTGGCAGTAGCCGGAATTAAAAACCCCCACCCGATCGCCTGTGGGAATATGCTCCTTGACTGCTTGCAGCATAATTTTGAAACGGTCAAACCTTCGGAACAATTGCGGCGACCAGGCGTCCGATCCAATTGGAAACAGGGCCAAAACCGTTCCAAGCACAAGCAGCCAGCGGTTCAGTTTTTCCACAGCCAAGGCTACAATCGGCAGAGTTAGAACAAAGACTGCTTGGGCATACCAGGGGCGCACCGACCAACGAAAGAAAATATGAAAGGAAATAAATAGCCCAGCCGCCACAGATGTCCACAAGATGAGTCTATAATCTCTGGGCCAACCTTTAAGCCGATACAACAAAATCCCAATGATGACCAACGTCAAAATCCAGTTGCCGTAATGATAGGCATTCAAGACAAATGAATAAAAACCTTTCTTCAGCAAAAAGGGTATCAGATGAAAAGAATAGAAAGTTTGATATTCATTCAAATATTGTTGATGAAGATGAAAGGGATAAGCCGTGCCGGAAGTTTGGACTATGCTGCCGAACGTAATGAAATTGTAAACCAGCCAGGGTAAAACAAGCAAAGCGGCAACCGCTCCGGTTTTGGCCAAATCGATAAAATTTCTTTCGCGCCAAAAAAGATAAGCCAAAAGAACAGCCACAACGAAAACATTATCGGTGCGGGAAAGAAGAGTCAAACCGCAAGCTGTTCCGAGCAGAAACCAGCGTGTCTTCAGCCATTCAGTCGTCGCTTTGAGCGAAAGAAAAATTAGTAACGCCAAAAAGAAATTGTTCTGGGCCGTTTCCAAACCATTCATCGTATAAAACAAGCCGTACGGGTTGACCAGATAGAAAGCCGCCGCCCAAAAGCCGACGTTCGGTTTTCCCAAGTTCCCCAGAGTTTTGTAGATAAGAAAAGCTGCCGCTACATCGAAGAAAGCCGACAGCGTTACGGCTAAATGGATGCTCAACCAATGATGAGAGTGAAAAAAAAGATAGATGGGGGTGATGACGAAAAGCCACAACGGGTGAAAACCGTTGGTCAAATTTAATCCGTCGGCGGAAAGCATTCCTCTGGTAACTAAATTTCTGGCTATCGAAAAATAGTAATAGGCGTCGTCGTAAACGACGTAAAAAAAGTATTTTTCCGGCAGCCAAGCCAGAACCAGGCGGATTAAAAGCCCGAATCCCAAAAGATAGAGCAGTTTTTTAGGTGGTAGATTTGTTAAATTCACCAAACAAAGATTAGCGTATGCCTGTGGTAAGTCAAGTTTAGCTGCCGACTTCCCCTGTTTTTTGTTTGCAACCTTGACTTTACATCGTAGATTTTTAACTTCAGTTTTGATGAATACATTTGCCATTTCTCCTATGGTTGTTCCGGCCGCACCCAGGGAAAACGCTCAAACCTCTATAGAGGTGGGTTGATTGGCCGATAAATTGATAAATGGATAAATTTGTCGTCTTCGGAAAAAAGAAGCTTTCCGGCTCCGTTCCCATCGACGGCTCCAAAAACGCCGTTTTGCCGATTTTAGCCGCTTCGCTGCTTCTGGAAAAGGGTAAATCGGTCATCGAAAACGTGCCCAATTTGGCGGACGTGCATACGATGGTGCAGGTGATGGAGGTTTTGGGCGCCAAAGTTGAAAAAGATATGGCTGGAAAACGACTGATGGTGGATGCTTCCGGCGTTAAAAACACCACCGCGCCCTACGATTTAGTGCGCAAAATGCGCGCATCGTTTTTGGTTTTGGGCCCTCTTTTGGGACGGCTTGGCAAAGCCAAAGTTTCGCTGCCCGGCGGCTGTGTTTTGGGACAGCGGCCGGTCAATCTCCACCTTTACGGTTTTTCGCGGATGGGGGCGCAGTTTGAAGAAGAAGGGGGCTACATTATCGGCAAAGCCAAAGAATTGACTGGCGCCACCATTTTCTTCGATAGACCTACGCACACCGGCACGGAAAACATCATCACCGGCGCAGTTTTGGCCAAAGGAAAAACGACCATCCTGAATGCCGCCTGCGACCCGGAGGTGGTCGATTTGGCCAACTTTTTAAACAAAATGGGAGCCAAAATCGAAGGAGCTGGAACTTCCATCGTTAGTGTAACCGGAGTAAAAAAATTGGAACCGGTGGAACACCGCGTAGTTCCCGACCGGTTGGAAGCCGGAACCTTTTTGGCTGCGGCTGCGGCGACGGGCGGTTACGTGGAGTTGACTGATCTGTGTCCCACTCATCTGCATATGGTTTTAATTAAACTCAGCGAAATGGGCGTGCACGTTGAAATCAATAAAAACAGCCTGCGATTGAAAGGCCCTTCGCGTTTGAAAGCTTTTTCGGTAATCACTTTTCCTTATCCCGGTTTTCCCACCGACCTGCAGGCGCAGATGATGTCTTTGGCGGCGGTGGCCAACGGCACCAGCCATATCCGCGAGACGGTTTTTGAAGACCGCTTTACCCACGCCGCGGAGATGACCCGTTTGGGGGCTGACATCCAGATAACGCACGATGAGGCTACTATCAAAGGAGTGGAAACGCTCAAGGGCGCTTCCATAATGGCTTCCGACATCCGCGCCGGTGCCGGTCTGGTAGTCGCCGCTTTAGCTGCCGAGGGAAAATCGGAAATTTTGCGCGTTTATCACATCGACCGCGGCTATCACCAAATCGAACTGAAACTCCAGCACCTGGGCGCCGACATCGAGCGCGTCAAAGCGGATTAAAACGCATCTAATCTTTAAACGATTTTTCTTATCAGGTATTCTAAGAAATTCGCTGTTTAGGGCAATTTAAAGAAAACTTAAGCGCCGATAATAAAAGCCCCGCCGAAGGTGGGAGGCCGAAAAATCGGGGAATGTTTTCGCGGGGGCAACGAATCATCCATTCTTTTCCCGGGTCGGGGAAGGGGGGCAAGATTTAGATTCAAGGGCCTACCGTCCCCAGCGGTTGAAAAATGCCGGTCTTTACTGCGAGCTTTTAAAATACCGGCCAAATTAAGGGCAAAAAATAAGGGCGGGTAAAAACCCGCCCTTATTCAATCGCGCCTTATTTTAGCATCCCGGAGGAGTGCCCAAATAGGTCATATTGAGCAAAATCACCACGTCGGCGGAGGTCAAAATGCCGTCACAGTTGAGATCCGGTACGCAGGGGGGATACGTGCCGATTCCAAGGAAGGTGCGGTTTAAATGCAAAACCACGTCCGCAGAGGTTAAGACGGCGTCGCAGTTCAAATCCCCCATGTCGCAGGGACAGAAAGCTATCTTGGTCGTTGGCACCAGGAGCAGCTCGCTGTTCTGAACCTGCAAAACATGCCCTCCAAACTGGTCTGCCGTCTGCCTAACTTCGGAACTGGTCCGCTTGGGGAAGATTTCGTAGGCCAGATAATGGGTCAGCGTGTCATACCTCAGCTCGTTGTTCTTGCGGGCCGGGGTCAAAAAGTAGCGCTGAATCAGCGTGTTTATATTTTCAGGCGCCAAGACATCGAACTGATCCCGCAGCTCCACCGGCACCAGCAGCTCGTGTGGATTTTTAATCCGGTAGGCCTTGTAGTGGTCCAGACTATCCGCGGGAGGATGCGGAGATTTTTGGGTCGGGAGCAAAAGGTACTGCACCGAGTCTATACGCACGGTATCCCGCTCAAATTGATTTCTAAACTCCACATCCCGCTGGAGATTTTTCCCAAAGGCCCGATACCAGGTGAGATGGTCGTCCGGGTCAACGATATTGAAAGTATCGTTTTGAACGACTTTTCGCACCGGGTTGGCAAGGTAGTCTATGCTGACCACCCTAAGAGAATCCCTGACAAACTGGTCCTCCACAAAAACCGTCCTCTGGAAAGTTTGCGGAACAATCCGCCAGGTCTTGTAATGATTCGGTCCCGTGTCAGTGGGGGGTTGTTCGCAGGCATCGTCTATGCCGTTGCCGTTGCCGTCACCCAAACAGGCCGCCACGACCGTCCCGCCAAAAACGGGCACGCATTGGCCCGCCGGCACCAGCGCGCAGATTAGACTCCCACCCGGGCCGGTATAGCAGCAGGCCTCTTCTGCCGGCGTAAATCCCAATTTCCTGGTCGGCACCATTAAAAACTCGCTCTGTTGGACGTTCATAGCGTGGATCCCAAACTGGTCTTCCGTATCCAGCGTTCGCGTGTCGATATCCTGAGGGAAAAGCCGGTACGCCACGTAGTGGGTGACGGTGTCGTACACCGGCTCGCTATTTTTTTGGGCCGGCGCGAATAAGAAAAGCGGCAGCAAAGAGTCGATGAACTCAAAATTCGGAAAGTCAAACTGGTCTTGCAGCTGGACTGGCTTTCTGATCATACTGGGGTTCTGAATCCGGTATCCGGTATAATGGTCCATCCTTTGCGGCGCGGGATGCGGAAATTTTCTCGTGGGGACGCAAAAGTATACCAGATTGTCAATAATCACGGCGGTGGATTCGAATTGATTTTTATATAACACGCTAAGCGGCGGTGGCGGAGCGGGAATATTGATATGGTACCAGTTCAAGTGATCGTCCGGCCTGAAGATATTATAGATTTTCCCATCAACCGTCTTTTGAACCGGATTGGAGAGGTAGTCAATCTGATTAAGTTGGAGAGGATTGCTCCCAAACTGGTCTTTGGCAACGGCCGTGATAGGGGGGACGAAGGGAACCGGCTGCACCCGCCAGACCTTATAGTGGTTTGGCTCGATGATGGTGTGCCAGACCCGCAAGATTTGGCCGACAATCTGGCCCGTCTGCAAATCCGTCAAGGGAACCGAAAAGGGTATCGGCGTGCAAAATCTTTCTCCGGGTCCCGGGGGAACGCAGCGAAGGGATTCGTTTACTACCCGGACCGGCAGCGGTTGAATACTGGCTGGATTACCCGGCTGCTGTGGAAAACCGGAAACTAACCGCATCCCCAACATTGGTAGATCAATCTCCACAAAAACATCAAAGAACGAAAGAGCCGGTAAATCCGGAGGTTCTTGCAGGGCTGTAGCCCGTCCCAAGGAGGGGGGCGCCGCAGGGTTTAGCATCAAATTAACCGGCCCCATCGGTGAAACGCCGGTTAAGGAAAGCATGACAAGCTCGGTTTCAATGTAAGGGTAGGGAGGGGGTGGGCCGGGGGGATTTATTCGCGGTCCGCGCCGCACGATGGTGCCGGTACGCTCACCGAGTAAACGCAAATCTAAAGTTTGCGGTCCGATTTGCACTAACACGTCGGCCGTGGTAGGAAGCGAATCGTCAGCCGGCGGAGGGAAATTGGGATTGTCACCCAAGGCCAATGAACTTGTGCAAAGCAGGATACCGATTGCCAGTAAAGCGAGCCAGCTATTCCAGCTGACAGATGATTTTTGCGTGCTACACATAAAGTATACCTCCTACGTTCTTTTCTCTTTTGGCGCCCGCCAATGGCGGGCACCGGTTTTGAACTTTTGTATCGGTTAAGTAACTTTTAAATAATAGGTTAGCCGCAGCGAGCTCCTCTGAACCCAGAAAACCCGCGTTGTCCTTTCAAACCTCCTTTAGTAAAGGTCAGTTCTTCTTTGCCCGGATGCGGTCTTTTCTTTCGGTTTGGTTAAGATGTCTCCCTCAAACCATCGGTCAAAACGAAAGGACTAACACACCCACGCACACACCTATAAAACCTACAAAATACGCAGTTATAATTTACCATCAACCCAAAATTTGTCAAGCTTTTTCGGAAAATAAGTTAGAAATACCATAAGCCCTTGTAACTTATTGGTCTACCGACACCTTTTTTAGAGAAGCGGTTTCTTCCAAATTATTTAACTTGAAAACACTGTAAGCAACTACAAGACAATGGAATGGAGCCTATTCCATTTCCTGCCGGTCGGCCAGGGCGCGCAAGAGCGTTCCCTGGTCAACGAACTCCAAGTCCCCCCCAACCGGCACACCGCGGGCAATGCGGGTGACGCGTACGCCCGACGATTTTAGCTCGCGCGCCAGATAGGTGGCCGTGGCTTCCCCTTCGGTGGAAGGATTGGTGGCCACAATTACTTCTTTGATACCCTTTTTCGCCCGGTTCAGCAACTCTTTTACCCGCAACTGGTCCGGCCCGACGCCATCCAGCGGTGCCAGCACCCCGCCCAGAACGTGATACAATCCGCGGTACTCCCCACTTCTTTCGATAACCGCCAAATCGGCCGGCTCTTCCACCACGCAAATGACCGCATCATCCCGTTTGGGGTCTGCGCAAATCGAACAGGGGTCGGCTTGCGTGAAATTGAAACAAACCGAACAGGTGCGGATTTTGCCTTTCAAATCCGAGAGCGCTGCCGCCAGCTCTAAAACCTGTCCTTCTTCCGCTTTCAACAAGTGAAACGCCAGCCGTGCCGCCGTCTTTTTTCCAATCCCCGGCAGCTTGGCAAACTCTTCGATGAGCCTATCGACCGGCGAGCCATTGGTATTCATACCTAAAGTATAACATTACGGGCAAACGCTGGCAAGTTGGTTAAGGAGGGCTTGACAGTTTTCCTCCCGACCGGTAGTTTTGCTCCACCTTGAGGAATAGTTTGACTGCGCTCACTACAAGCCTAAAGACAGGAGGAGCCCGTGCCGGAAGTAGCTAAAGAGACTGCCGAATTCAAACCGTACATTTCCCATAGCGAAACAATTCCCGAATTCACCCTGCGGGCCATCGTCGTCGGCTCGGCCTTGGCTCTGGTCTTCGGCGTGGCCAACGCCTATCTGGGGCTGAAAGTCGGGATGACCGTTTCCGCTTCCATCCCGGCGGCGGTGATTTCGATGGCGATTTTGCGGGGGATTATGAAAACCGGCACGGTTCTGGAGAACAACATCGCCCAGACCATCGGCTCTTCCGGTGAATCTTTGGCGGCGGGAGTGATTTTTACCATACCGGCCTTTTTAATCTGGCAGGCCTCCGAGCCGAACTTCGATTTCAAAATCGCCAACTGGCAGATTATCCTGCTTTCGATTTTGGGCGGCTTTCTGGGCATTCTGTTTATGATTCCGCTCCGCCGGCATCTGATTGCCAGGGAGCATAAGACGTTGCCCTATCCGGAAGGGACCGCCTGCGCCAAGATTTTGATGGCGGGGGACGAAGGGGGTTCCAAAGCCAAAACCGTTTTTTGGGGCATTGGGATTGGAGCGGCCTACAAAATTATGATGTCCGGCATAAAGCTCTGGCCGGAACGTTTTCATCTTACTCCAAATTTTTTCAAAGGTTCGCAGCTGGGGGTGGAGGCCACCCCCGCTTTGATGGGGGTCGGTTTCATAATCGGTCCGCGTATCGCCCTTTTAATGTTCGCCGGAGCGGTTTTTGGGTATTTGGGAATCGGGCCGCTTTTAGCTTTTATCGGAAATCATACGGCCACGCCGGTGCCGCCCGCCACCCTGCCGCTTTCCGAACTTTCCCCCGGAGACCTGCGCAGTTACTACATCCGCTACATCGGCATCGGGGCGGTGGCGATGGGAGGGTTTATATCCTTGATGCGCTCCTTGCCCGCGATAATCTCTTCTTTCAAACATGTAATGGGGGGGCTGGGAACGGCGGCTGGAGAGAAAATCCGCACGGATGACGACCTGCCCCAGAAATTGGTCTGGGGCGGGGCCCTTTTGGTGGCAATTGCCATCTGGCTTTTGCCCAAAACCGAAATCAGCCTGTTGGGGGCTCTTTTGGCGGTCATTTTCGGCTTCTTTTTCGTGACGGTTTCTTCTCGTATGGTCGGCATTGTCGGCTCCTCTTCTCTGCCGATTTCCGGAATGACCATCGGCACTTTAATCGTGGTCTCCTCGATTCTGCTGGCCTCGGGAGTCACCGGCACGGTCGGAATGGTCGCCTCGATGATGGTCGGCTCGGTGGTCTGCATTGCGGTTTCGATGGCCGGCGATGCTTCGCAGGACCTGAAAACCGGATTTTTGGTCGGTTCAACGCCCCGCTTGCAGCAGCTTTCCGAGTTCATCGGAGTTTTAATCCCTGCTCTGGTGATGGGCTGGGTGATAATGTTTTTGAACAAAAGCCACGGTTTTGTTGGGGAAGGAGCCTTTGAGGCGCCCCAAGCCAACGCAATGGCCGCCGTGGTCAAGGGGGTAATCACCGGCGTTTTGCCCTGGGCTTTCATTATTACCGGCTTAATCGTAGGGTTGATGATAGAGCTTCTGGGAATCCATGCCCTGCCGGTGGCGATTGGGCTGTATCTGCCGCCGGAGCTTTCCACCCCGATTGTAATCGGCAGCCTGGTCTTCTGGTTTGTCAATAAGTTCTCCTCGGAGAACGACAAGCCCTGGCGAACGGAAAAAGGGATCCTTTTCGGCTCCGGGATGGTTGCGGGGGACGCCTTAATGGGAGTGGCGGTCGCCTTTTTAATTGGCAGCGTAACCAGCTACCGGAATTTCTTCCAGACGAGCGATAACTTTGGCTGGCTGGGGGGAGCAGGCAATCTCTTCACCCTGCTGGTTTTCCTTGCCCTGGGAGCGGGTTACTTTTTCTACATATGGAAAAAGAATTGAGATAGGTTTGGTGCCATCGGAACTGAACTCTGCTTGCAGCCGGAACCTGGTTGCTCCGGCTCTTTCTGTCGAAACCGCCAATCCGGGGGTCGCTGCTACGGCGGCCGAGCTTCTGCCGCTTTTTATGCGGGATTTGAGTTCCCTGCAAACCGAAAATTTAGCCAAATGGTTTGATGCTGAAAGCAAGCTCTGCTTGCCTCCCTGCGTCCCCACGGTTGGGCAGCGGCGTATTTTAACCGTCTTTGGCCTGATTTTCCGCCGTTACAGTGAGCTTTCCTGGAGTGTGCGGGCGGTTTACCCGGTCGGGGAACGGAAGCTGATTTACGAAACCGATTCCTGGGGCACTTTTGCCGACGGACGGCCGTATAAAAACGACATTCTGACGGTGATTGAATTTACCCCTTCAGGCAAAATCCGGCTTCTCTCGGACTACTTCAAAGACACCGCCATCTTCGGCAAGACTTGAATTTCCCCAAGCTCCCGGCTTAGCGGGGAAATGTGCCTGCAACCACCCCACTCTGCGCTGCTTTAGGTGAATGTCAGACGCTCAACCATCCAACTCTCCAACACCTTTTTGGTAGGGGAAGGGCACTTTTTTCCGGCAAAATGGGGCAGTTTCAGAGCGACAAGTGCCCTTTCTCGGCCATTTTTCCCAGCTAAAGCCTCCTCTTCCGAGGGGAAAAATCCAGCAGTTGAGCCCGTTTTCCTCTGAAACCCCCCTTTTAATAGGGGGAAAAGCCTCATTTTGGCCATTTTCCCTCGAAAAATGCACTTTTTTTAGGAAAAAACGCAAATTCTTCTTGACAAAACAGGCGTTCACCCCTAAATTCTCCCTTGGTGAAACCTAAAACCCCAAAAAAAGGAGGAAGTAATGCCAACTAAACGTAAACCGAACGCCGCTTTTATGAAACCGGTGCAGCCGGATACCATGCTGGGCGAAGTAGTCGGCTCCAAGCCGATTCCGCGCACCGAGGTGACCAAGAAAATCTGGGCCTACATCAAGAAAAACGGCCTGCAGGACAAGAAAAACAGGCGGATGATTAACGCCGACGAGAAACTGAAAGCGGTTTTCGGCGGCAAGCGGCAGGTCAATATGTTCGAAATGACCAAGCTGGTTAGCAAGCATCTGAAAGCACCCAAGTAGCTTTTAGCTTTCCTTGCAAAAGGCGCGGGTAACCGCGCCTTTTTATTTTGCAAAAAAAAGCTGGCCAAAACCGGCCGCTTGCATATCTTATAGGGCGGAGAAAGGGAATGGCTACGATGAAAACATACCGTTGGACGATTTGGATGGGGATTTTTGCCGCTCTGCTTTTGATGGCAACAGAGACCATAGCTTCTCATTGGCGATTTTTTTTACACGGTAAAGTTCAGTTTCCGGTGACCGCCGGCAACGTAGGGGGCAGCGATTGCTGGGGCTGGACGGCCCCGGACGGGACCGAGTATGCCTTTATGGGGGTTCGGGATGGCATAGCAGTGGTGAACGCCCAAACCCTTCAGGTTATAACGGTCGTTCCCGGGCCGACTTTGAACGGCTCCTATTACTGGCGGGATATCGAGACCTATCAGCACTACGCTTACGCCGTCGCCGAAGAAACCGGCACCAACCAGGGAATAATGGTCATCGACTTGCAATATTTGCCCGACAGCGTCCACTTTGTCGGGAGCTTCCCTTTGAACTTGAGCGGGGCGGTGACCGCTCACACCGTCTCGATCGACACTTTGAAAGGATATGCCTATGCGGAAGGGAACAGCACCCAGCCGGTGCGCATCTTAAGTTTGGCAGACCCCGAAAATCCGACTTTCGTCGGTTTTTTGGGAACGGTTGGAGCCAGTATCCACGATATGTTCGGCCGCAACGACACGGTTTTTGTGGCGGAAGGTTCGGCCGGCACCTGGTCAATCTGGAACGCTGCCAATAAGGCCAGTCCGACTATGATTAGGCGGGTTACGTTTCCCAGCCCCGGCTACGTGCATAACGTCTGGGTCTCCCAAGACCGCCATTATGCGGCCACCACGGAAGAGACCTCTTTCAAAACGGTCAAAATCTGGGACGTCTCCAATCTTGCCAACATTCAACTGGCCGGCCAGATGCTGGGACCTTCGCAACTGGCACACAACGCCTACTACAAAGGGAATTTTGTTTTCTGCTCGCACTATGAGTCGGGCGTGGTCGTTTTCGACGTTACCAATCCGGCTACCCCTGTCCAGGTTGCCGACTACGATACCTACCTTCCCTCCAGCAATCCCGATTACCACGGCTGCTGGTCCACCTATCCTTACACGGCCAACGGCTTTGTTTATACTTCCGATATTGAGGGCTGGTTGACGGTTTTGCGTTTCGCCCAAAATAGCGTTCCGGTTTTAACGCCGGTGGATACGCAGAATGTTTCGGAAGGAAGCACTACGCTTTTGCATATTGTTTCCACGGATGCCGACACGGTGGATAAACCAGATTTGCAGATTACCGGAGCTCCCGCCTGGGCGGCGCTTTTTGATTCCGCCAACGGCCGGGGCACACTGACTTTGACTCCGGACTTCTCCGATTCAGGATCGATAAGTTTTAAACTGATAGCCAGCGACGGATACGAAGCCGACACCGAAAACGTGGTGGTCAACGTTGGCAACTTGAACAGCGCGCCGGTCTTGGCGGAGGTTGGGGAGGACACGATAAACGCGGGAGAAGTTCTTGCTTTGGGCTTGGCGGCCACCGATGCCGATAATCAGCCGCTGACTTTGTCCGCTTCCGGCCTGCAACCCTACATCTCCTTTGTCGATTCCGGCAACGGCCGCGGTAGCCTGACTTTCGCCCCTCCCTGCGCTACGCCCACGACCACGGACACGGTTTTAATTGTCGCTTCCGACGGTGCCGCCGCCGACAGCGAGTTGGTCATAGTCACCGTCCAGGGCCGCACGTTGGTAAAAGGAGACCTGAATTTTGACGGTATGATTACCTCGGCGGACATAGTGCTAACGCTCAATTGTGTTTTTCTCGGTTTAGGTTTCTGCTGTCCCGAATTACTCGACGCCAACTGCGACTCTCAATTAACCTCGGCCGACGTCGTTATCATTATTAACGTTACCTATCTGGGAGATTCTTTCCCTTGCTAAGTTCCTAAGTGAAAAAAAGCCCGCCTCTTGGCGGGCTTTTTTTATGGATGGTTGGATAAACAGTTGGTTTGTGTTATATTGTTCGGCTGGGAGTTTTTGTGAGCGGATTTGCACGGCTAAGAAAATATTTTTCAAAACATAAAAAGGCGCTGGTTTGGGGCGGGGTGGCGGTCTTGCTTACCAATCTGTTCACGCTTTTGCCGCCCTGGTTTGTCAAGTTAGCGGTGGACGGAATCCGCGAGAGAACAACCATCCGGCAGCTTGTGATTTACGCTTTTGGAATTGTTTTTACCACGCTGGTTCAGGGCTACTTTCGCTATATAATGCGGCAGACTTTAATCGGGGTTTCACGGCATATCGAATACGAGCTGCGCAACGACTATTGTGCCAAGCTTTTGCGCCTGCCGAAAAGTTTTTACAACTACACCAAAAGTGGGGAAATCATTTCGCGCGCCAACTCCGATTTGGACGCCGTGCGCAACCTTTTGGGGCCGGGGATAATGCAGTCGGCCAACACGGCGGCGGCTTTGGTCGGCAGTTTTGCTTTTATGTTAGCTTTGAACCTCAAGCTTTCGCTTTTGACCCTTTTGCCGATTCCTTTTCTTTCCATCGCCGTTTACAAACTGGGGCAATCGGTGCATAAAAAATTCACAAAAATTCAGGAGCAGTATGCCGTTTTGTCCGGTCGTGTGCAGGAAAATCTTGCGGGGGTGCGGGTCGTCCGCGCTTACGCGCAGGAAGAAGCGGAAATAAAATCGTTTGAGAAAATCTCCTGGGAGCTTTTGCAGCGGACGATGTCGATGGTCAAGGCCCAGGCGCTGTTCTTTCCGGTTTTGTACACCTTGGCGGGCAGCTCTTTGCTTTTGGTGGTCTGGGTCGGCGGAAACGAGGTGATGGCCGGTAAAATGACATTGGGCGGTCTTTTGGCCTTTTTGCTGTATTTGTTGAACTTAACCTGGCCTTCGATTGCTCTGGGCTGGATTGTCGGGTTGTATCAGCAGGGGAGAGCCTCGATGGCGCGGCTGGAAGAGATTTTGTCGGCTGAAGAAGAGCCAACGGGTGGAGATTTTGTCGTTCGTCCAGAGCAAATTCAGGGAGAGATTGAGTTTCGCAATTTGAGTTTCAGCTACGGGGCGGACAATCATCTTGTTCTAAAAAACATTAGTCTGACCATTCCGGCGGGGAAAACGGTGGCGATTGTCGGCAAGACCGGTTCCGGAAAGTCAACTTTGGTCAACTTGATTCCAAGAATTTTTACGGTCAAAGATGAAAAGATTTTTATCGATGGCGTTGACATCAACTCCCATCGCACTGATGACCTGCGGCGGTTAATCGGATTCGTTCCGCAAGAACCGTTTTTGTTTTCGGCCACTATCGCCGAGAATGTGGCTTTTGGGCTGTCAACGCTTGATATGGAGGGTGTGGCTTTCAGCTCGCAAGCCGCCGGGCTGGAAAAAGATGTGCTGGATTTTCCGAATCGGTATCAAACCATCGTCGGAGAACGGGGCATTACCCTTTCCGGCGGGCAAAAGCAAAGGGCTACTCTGGCACGGGCTTTGGCCACCGCTCCCAAGATTTTGATTCTGGATGATGCTTTTTCCTCCGTGGACACCGAAACGGAAGAGCGGATTCTTTCGGGATTACGGGCGTATCGACAAGGCCGTACTGTAATTTTGATTTCGCATCGGATTTCCACCGTCAAGGATGCTGATTTGATTGTGGTTTTGGATGAGGGGGAAGTTGTGGAAAAAGGAACGCACGCAGAGCTTTTAGCAAAAGAGGGCTTGTATTCCGAGTTGTATGAAATGCAGCTTTTGGAAGAAGAGTTGGAGAGGATTTAAGGAGCCGGAAATTGCAAGATGATGAAGTTTTAGGCAAAGCTTACGATGCGCGCTTGATGCGGAGGCTTATGCGGTATCTGAAGCCGTACCGGCTGGAAGTCGTCATCGGAGTGCTGTTGATTCTGGCGTCGGCTTTTTTGACCTTGAGCATTCCTTATCTGGTCAAAGAAGCCATCGACACGGGCATTGCTAAAGGAGATTCCCATCGGCTAAAAATTCTGATGGGCTGGGTTTTCGCTGTTCTGATGTCCGATTTTCTGGTGCGTTACGCCCAGACCTATTTGGTGCAGTGGATGGGGCAGCGGGCCGTTTTTGATTTGCGACAGCAGATTTTTACGCATTTGCAAAAATTAAGCTTGTCCTTTTACGACAAAAATCCGGTAGGAAGACTTTTAACGCGCGTAACCTCCGATGTCGGCGTAATCGGGGAACTTTTTACCTCCGGCGTGGTGGCAATTTTTGGAGATTTGTTCACCCTGTTTGGAATCGTTGTCTATATGCTCTATTTGGACTGGAAACTTTCCCTTATCACTTTCACGGTTTTGCCGTTTCTGATATATGTCACGATGATTTTTCGCAAAAAAGCGCGCGAGTCATACCGGCTGGTGCGTTTAACCATTGCCAAAATCAACGCCTATCTGTCCGAGCATATTGGAGGTATCATCGTGGTGAAGCTTTTCGGACAGAAAGAGCGGTCGTTTGCCCGTTTTGAGGCTCTTTCCGGCCAACTGCGAGATGCGCATTTGAAATCGGTCTTGTATCATGCGGTTTTTTTCCCGGTGGTTGAAGTCATTGGGGCCGTTTCTTTAGCTTTAATTATCTGGTATGGCGGTGCCGGTGTTTTGGCGGGAGCTTTAACTTTTGGAACCATCGCTGCCTTTGTTCAATACGTGGACCGGTTTTACCAGCCGATTCGGGATTTGGCGGAAAAGTACAACATTCTGCAGTCGGCGATGGCCTCCAGCGAGCGGATTTTCGGCTTGCTGGACACTAAACCAGCGTTCGATAATGTTCCGGGAGCGCAAAAAACCGAAAAAGTCACCGGCGAAATTAGATTTGAGAACGTTTGGTTTGCTTACCGCCCGGACGAGTGGGTGCTGAAAGATATAAACTTAACCATCCGACCCGGAGAAAAAGTGGCCATCGTCGGCGCCACGGGCGCGGGGAAAACTTCGCTGGTGGGGCTTTTGACCCGCTTTTACGACTATCAGAAAGGAAAAATCTTCCTGGATGGTGTGGAGCTTAAAGAAATGGATATGCAGTCTCTGCGGCGCAACGTGGGGCTGGTATTGCAGGATGTTTTTCTTTTTTCGGGCGATATCGCTTCCAATATCCGCTTGGGTTCCGACAAGATTTCCGATGAACAAGTGGAGCAGGCGGCCCGGCGGGTGAATCTGGATTCTTTTATTCACCGCTTGCCCGGCGGTTATCGGGCTGCCGTTGAAGAACGCGGTTCGACACTTTCGGTCGGTCAGAAGCAGCTTTTATCTTTTGCCCGGGCTTTAGCCTTTGACCCTAAAATTTTGATTTTGGACGAAGCCACTTCTTCCGTGGATACCGAAACGGAACTTTTGATTCGCGACGCTCTGGATAAGCTCTTGGCCGGGCGGACCTCTTTGGTAATTGCGCACCGACTTTCCACCGTGGAAAAATCGGATCGAATCATTGTTTTGCATAAAGGAGAAATTCGGGAAATGGGCACCCATTCCGAGCTTTTGGCGAAGCGGGGCATCTATTATCGGCTATATCTGCTCCAATACAAGAAGGTTATGACAAACGAAAAAATTTCAGCTTGAGGAGGCGTAATTAAACCAGCTCTTGTCAATCGCGCACTGAAGATTGCCCAAAAAACCGCTTTGGAGGCGGGGGAACTTTTGGTGCAAACTCAAAAAACCGGTTTTACGGTCGAGCTTAAAGGAGAGATCAACTTAGTCACTTCCGCCGACCGGAAGGCCGAAGAGCTTATTGCCAAGCGGTTGACTAAAGCTTTTCCGGAATTTGCAATTTTGGCAGAAGAAACTGGCAAGCAAACAAAACCAGCGGACGCCGTATGGGTTGTCGATCCCTTGGATGGAACGACCAATTTTGCCCATAGGCTGCCGGTGTTCGCGGTTTCCATCGCTTTGTGGGAAAACCAGAAACCGGTTCTCGGAGTGGTGTATAATCCCACATTGAATGAACTTTTTTGGGCGGTTAAAGATAAGGGAGCTTTTTTAAACAAGAAAAGGATAACGGTTTCCAAAACGGCCAATCCCGACTCTGCGCTTCTGGCTACCGGTTTCCCCTATGATTTGCGAGAAAGCGAGGAGAATAATCTGAATTATTTTGCCGCCTTTGCCACCCGGGTGCGGGCCATCCGGCGAATGGGAGCGGCGGCTTTGGATATCGCCTGGACGGCGGCGGGACGATTCGACGGTTTTTGGGAATTGAAGCTGTATCCCTGGGACACCGCCGCCGCCGTTATTCTTATTTCCGAGGCGGGCGGAGAACTTTCTGATTTTGAGGGCCGGCCCTATCGTTTGGAAACCCGCAATTTGGTTGCCTCCAATGCAAGGCTGCATCGATTTATTTTGAGTATAATAGAAGAATGCCGGCAGAGAAAAAGGGCTTTGACGGATGTAATGAGATGAATTATTTAAAGAAGGAGGAATGAAATTGAAAAGGTTTTTTTGCGCGCTTTTGATTTTTGTTTTTTCGTTTTCTATCGGAAGGGGAATGCTCTCCGGGCCGATGAAAGACTTTTTTGCCCCCCGGCCGGGCGATACCACCGCCATCGTTTTTGGGACTAAAGGAATCCCCCCCGCGCTTTTGAAAAAAATTGAGCTTTTGGCTTATCGGAATGCCGATTTTCTGAAGCAGAAAGATCCCTCCCGGGTGGTGGAAGTGTGCGCCGACACGGCTATGCCGCAGAGTTTTATGTTCAGCCGTTCATTGGTGTTGATGGGCAGCACCAGGAGCCATCGACTCCTGGCGGAATGGAAGGAGCTTTTGCCTTTCCTCATCAAGGATAAGCGTTTTAATATTGCCGGACTCCGGCTCTATTTCGGCGAGGATATGACTTTGTCCTTCGTTTTTCCCAACCCCCTTGCCAACAATCGTTATGTTTTTGGCCTGGTGGGTGCGTCGGGTTGGAATTTGCCCTCGCTTTCGGATTGGGAAGGGGATTACGATTATTACGCGGCCCAACGACATACTTTTCCGAAAGAATTCCTGAACCGGGGAAAGTTTGAAAAACCTTCGGATTCCTGGGTGCATACGTTGGCCGACTACGAACCTTCTTCCAAAGATACGACCGTTCTGGTCAGCTTGGTCTATCCCTATGGAAAAATCTGGTATCCTTTGAGCTGGGAATTGAAAGGCCGTTGGAAAGATCCGATCCCGGATCGAATCCAGTTTTTGGCCAGCCTGCAACGCTTGCTTAATATTTTTTCCACAGAGTTGGGAATTTCCCCTAAAGGGGACATAGACTTTCATTTGTCGGAAGATTATCCGCAAAACCTGGCGGCGGACCCCATGGGCCGGGTTTTCGTTAAAACCAGCCCGGAAAAAATAGATTCTTTGGCCGTTTACTCCTGGGGGTCGGCGGTAACGAAAGCTATCATTCCCTGCAGCGATGCTCCATTGGACTGGGAGCTTTTTTGCCATCGCTATTTGACCTACGAAACGCTTTTCCCTCCGCAAACGGCCGAGGCGGCGCACCAGCCGACCGACTCAACCGCCCGGAAATCGGTTTCTGGCGATTCCAACCGCGGACGGCGCTGGCTTTTCGAATTCACGGATCAGGATTCCACCTATCTTTCTTTCCTGCGGGCGGTCGATGCGCGTTATTTAAACAAAAAAATTGGCGAGGCGCTGGACTCGGTTACGGAGGGAGGCAGGCGGTATTCCTTTAAAATGAAGGATTTTGTGGAGGTGATGGCGCGGTTGACAAAGGATACAACCCTCATCCGATTGTCAAAAGCTCCCTTGCGGGCCTCTCCCTACGATCAGAAACCGGGGTATGAGCTGGGAATCAAGAATTTGGGGAATTTGTTTTTGAATCGGGAAGTGATTCTGAAGGAAATGGCGCAAGGCAGCAAAGCGTATGTCGCTGGTTTACGAAGGGGAGACAAACTTATTTCCGTGGATGGTTTTTCCACCTCGCGCAATCGCTGCCAAGCTTATTTGTCCTGGCTGGGGAAAAAGGCAGGGGAGACTTTGAAGCTGCAAATTATGCGCAACGGAGTAAAGCGAACCGTGGCCGTTCCGGTCGGGTGAAATTGAAAAATCTGAAACAAAAAAGTCCGCCATAGGCGGGCTTTTTTGCTTGGTCAGCGCAACCGTTACGGTTTCAAATTGAAATAATAGGTCAGCCCGCCGCCAATTTGCACAAAGCGCAGGTTTTTGACCGTGTTGCCGAAGTTGTCGGTGTCTTCGGCAAAGAGAAAGTGATACTTTCCCTCGGCAAATAGCGCCCAGGTGCCTTTGGGCATAATCTCCACGCCGGCGGTGCCGTTTAGGCCAAAGCTGGTCTTTTTGACCGGGCTGGTGGAGCCGGTACCGGTGCTAACCGAATCCGGGTCGCCGCCCGCTCCGTTTAAAGTCTTTTTCCAGGGATACAGACCGGCACCAACCCCGATATAGGGATTCACAATTTTATTGGTCGGGCCTATCATTGGACCAATGTTCATATTCACGCCGGCGGAGACCTGCGGCATCGTGAAAGCCGGGGTGGCGGTGGGGGTGCGGAAGGCGTTTTCGGCCTTCATAAATCCGTAATTGAATCCGCCCCAAAAGTTGACTTTGTCCAAAACCCCGAACTTCAGCTCGGCTCCGAAAGTCGGGCCGGTTTTGAACTGGTCCCCCACGGTGGCGGTTCCGGTAGCAGTCGGCAAATCACCGCCGGAGGGGATAATCAATCCACCTCTTAGCGAAAAGCCGACTTTTCCCAGAAAGCTCATCTGGGCGGTTGCCGGTATGGTTAGGGCTAACAGAAGTCCCAGAATGGCAGTGCCGGTCAAAAAGCGTTTCATATCTTCCTCCTTCGCCGGTCTAACGGCATGGGAGTTTTCCCATATTTTCCGGCTGTTCTGATTATCGGCAAGGAAGGCAAAAAATAAAGAGCCCGCAGGTGGGCTAGCCGCCAGACGTATCCCTTACTCTGTTGTGTAAACCAGGACCGGCTTCCCTGTCCGCACGGCCTTGTCCGCTGCTCTGGAATAAATCTCTTGGATCTCTTCCAGCGTTTGCAGCTTCGAGACGGTGAAATCCGGGTTTGCTTCCAACATTCCGGTCGCTGGCCGCTCCGCACAGGTGACAACGATCTGCATTGGAGTATAAATGCCAAGCGTGAGAAAACCCACCAACTGGTTTACAAAGGAGAGCTGAGTCTCGACTATTGCTACCCCATTGGGGCATCGCGCCGCAGTCTCTACGGTGCTTGGAGGAACCAGACCGTAGATCCAGGACGAGGCGAAACTCTTCTTGATGACCGTGTTCGACGGCGGGAGACCCGTTTCGATCTTTGCCGAGTAGCAACCTGCCAGGGCGACAAGCAGGCAAGAGAAAATGACCAGCCACCACTTCTTCATGGGTTCCTCCTCTAAGGATTTGGACAGGTTGTATAACCGGTCAGGGCAGGCTGTCCCTCTCCGCCTAAACCAGGGAGCATTCGACGAACGTTTGCTCCAACAGAGGGCTGGATTATAGCATGTCCTCCCCCTGCTGTCAAGCGTGACGGCAGGGGCGATTTTGAGAGGCAAATAAAAAAACCCCGCCTTTGGGGCGGGGTTTTGATTAAATGATTGGGTTACTCGGTGCCGCCGGTCGTGGGGCCGCCGAACATAAAAGAGAGTCCGGCATTGACCGCCATGTAGTTGGTTGAGCTGACATCGGTAAAGATGTTGTGGTAGGCGCCTTCGACGAAGACCGAAGCGGTGGGAGAGACCGCAAAGCCGACCCCCAGCCCGCCGTTAATCCCCATGTTGGTGCTGCTGGCGCTGGAACCGCCGGAGACCGACACTTTGCTATTGTAGAATCCCACTCCGGTTTTCAGATAGGGCGCTACTCTGCTGTTCTGCATTTTGAACATATACTTTCCGAAAGCGCCGAACTGAAGGATGTTGAATTTGGCGTCGCCGACGCCGGTGGTGTCGTCAATTTTGTTCTGGGAATAGGCACCCGTGGCGCCAACCATAATTTCATTGGTCACGCAGTAGCCCACGCCGACGCCGGCTTTCCAGCCCAGCTTGAAGGCGTCGCCAAAATCACCCATAGGAAGCGTGGCCACGCCGCCCAGGTCCACACCGAACGTTCCCTTGCGCTCGGTGGCGGAAGCGCCAACGGCCAGCAGGACCAACAGGGCTGCCGCCGCGCTTAAGATGAAAAACCGTTTCATTTTCTCCTCCTTTGCCGGGTTTTAAAGTGTGGAAATTCTCCCATACCTTCCGGCTGTTTTTATTATCGGCAGGTCCGGCCAAAAATTAAGAGCCCAATCCTGTTTAGATTTTGAAAGTCTTTGAGTTACCGTTTTTAGGTTCAGTGGGCATAAAAAAACCCCGCCCAAAAGGCGGGGTTTTAGTTTAAGAAGTTACTTTACTCAGTGCCTCCGCCCCCGCCTGAACCGCCGAACATAAAAACTACTCCGGCTTGAGCGGCGATGTAGTTAATCGGTGAGAAGTCTTTTTTAGCGTAGTTATGTAAGGCACCTTCCACGAAAATAGAAGCTGTGGGAGAGACTTGGAACATCGCGCCGACCCCAATTTTGCCTCCGAGGAACATCTCCGACTCGGTCAAGTTACTGTTAGCCGAGTCGGCAAAGGCTGTGTCGGGCGTCACCTTTAACTTTAAGCTATTGCCGCCGAGGCCAAGGGTAACGTATGGAGCAATCTTCTCACTCTCCATTTTGAAAAAGTATTTCACCCAGGCGCCGAGCTCAAGAAGTTGAGCTTTGGCATCGGTTACATTGGAGTCAGCCGATTGTAAGGCACTTAGCTTTTCATCCTTGGCCTTGTTTTGTCCGAGAGCGCCGGAAGCTCCAATCGCGATATCGTTGGTGACGAAATAACCAACACCGACGCCCGCCCTCCATCCAAGTTTGGCTCCAATTCCGGTTGTATCCTTGAAGCTTCCGAGGGGAAGGCCTGCTCCGCCGCCCACGCCCACGCCAATCATTCCTTTGCGCTCGGCTGTAGAAGCTCCCGCAGCCAAAATGGCCGTCAGGGCTAAAGCCAAGCCGAAGATAAAAATACGTTTCATTGTGTTATCCTCCTTCTTTCTTTTTTTCAACCTACTTTTCAATTTCCGCTTCTTTTTTTTATTCTTCCCTTTTCCCGTGCATCCCTCCTTTGGAAAAGGATTAACAAATCGGGGCAAAAATATGAGATGATAATTGGTTTGTCCAGCATTTTTTGGATTTTGTTTGTCAAAATTCTTTGTTTGGATGGTTGCGAAAAGTTGAGAGGTTTTGAATATATTGGCGGAATGCGAATTTTGGGCGTGGATTACGGCCGCAAAAGAATCGGGTTGGCAATGTCTGATCCTCTGGGGATGGCGCATCCGCTACGAACGGTGCAAGTTTCCGGCAGAAGAGATGCAGTTGAGAAAATTTTGAAATTGGCAAAAGAGCAGGAATCTGCCGAAATAGTTATAGGCTACCCTTTGAGGGAAGACGGAACCGTAGGGGAGATGGCTCTGGAAGTGGAACAACTGGCTGAAATTTTAAGAAAAGAGGGGTTGATGGTCACTTTGTTAGATGAGCGTTTTTCCTCCCAACAGGCACTGCGCTCTTTGCATATAATGGGGAAGAAGTCGGGAAAGCACAAAAAGGACATCGATGCAATGGCCGCGGCACTGATACTACAAGAATACCTCGATAAAAAAAGCAGGGATAAAAGTTGAAAAGAATTTTAATCTGGGTAATGGCCCTGCTCTTTCTGGCCGCGGGTGTAATTCATTACTTGTTATTCTGGCCGGTCAAGTGGGAGGGCGCTAAAGGAGTAGTTGAAGTAAAACAGGGAGAAGGAGCGCAAGTTGTCGCTGCGCATTTGAAGGAAGCAGGTATAATCCGCAGCGCCAGCGCCTTTCGCTGGCTGGCGCGGTTTACCAAAGCGGATAAGAAAATCAAAGTTGGGTTGTATTCGTTTTCCTCTGGAACGTCCTTGAGCGAAGCGTTGAAATTTATGGCTTCGCCCAAGGCGGGTGTAATTGTTCTAACCGCTCCAGAAGGAGCAACCATAAAGAAGATTGCCGGGCTGGCGCGAAATTCTCTGGGAGTCGACTCGATTGCTTTTGTTACCCTTTGCCAAAATAGAGCGTTCGTGCATTCGTTGGGGGTTTTTGCTTCGAGCTTGGAAGGGTACTTGTTTCCTTCCAGTTATGAGTTCTACTGGGGCGTGCCGGCGCGCGAAGTGATTGAAAAGATGTACGTGGGGTTCAAGAATGCTTGGAGTGAAATCATAGATTCCGCAATAAACCCGGACACTCTGAATGTTGCCAAAATTTTGACGATGGCTTCATTGGTTGAAACCGAAACCGGCATCGATTCCGAGCGGGTTTTGGTTTCCCAGGTTTTCCATCGAAGATTGAAAATAGGTTATCCTTTGCAGTGCGATCCAACGGTTATTTATGCCTTGGGAGAGACCAAGCGGGCATTGGGTCACGATGATTTGAAATTCCGTTCTCCCTATAATACCTATCTTAATTACGGCTTGCCTCCGGGCCCGATTTGTAATCCCGGAAAGGCGGCCTTGAAGGCGGCTTTGAATCCTGCCTCTACTAAATATCTCTATTTTGTCGCCAATGGCGATGGCGGCCACATTTTTTCGGAGACTTTGGACCAGCACAATCGAGAGATTTATCGGTTGAAGAAAGAGAATCAACAATAGAATATTAGGGCACGGCAGAAAATTTTAGGGCACGGCATGCCATGCCCCTACTTCTTCCTTAGCACCGCAACCATTTGGGCGGAGCGTGGGGAATTATCTAATTTCTGTTTGAAGTTTAAATCGCCCAAAAGCGCGACAATTTTAAAAACGCCCGATAGGCGCACCAGAAGTTTTAATTCGGACAGGGTGAGCATCCGCTCCGGCGCAATCGAGCGCAGGCGATATTTTTTGCCGTTTTCTTGAATTTCCAAGTTTGCCTGCATTCGAACCACCTGGGTGAGCGGGTCCAACTGCCGGTCCGTGAAACCTCCCCAGTTGACCGTGACTTTGATTCCATCTTTTTTCACCGTCCAGACCGGCCCAAAAGAGATTTTTTCGGTGAAATAGTCACGCGGATGGATTAATTCCAGGACAAAAATTCCGTCAGGTTTTAGGTTTGCGGCCACGGTTTTGAAATGCTGCAAAATTTTTTCGTCTGTTAAAAGGTAAGTCAGCGAGTCCATCATCGATATGGCCAAATCGACTTTTTGCGGCAGTCGAAAGCGGCGCATATCGCGCTTTAAAAAATGCACCCGGCTTTCTTCTTTTCTGGCTTTCTGGCGGGCGTAGCCTAACATTTCGGTCGATTTATCCAGGGCAAAGACGGTCAGCCCCCGGCGGCCGAACTCGATGGCGTGCGCCGCCGGGCCGGCGGCCATTTCTACTATCGACGCAAGCTTGCAGCCGGAAAATTTTTTTACGCAGGCGGTCAAAAAGTCGCACTCTTTTTTTATGTTGCGGAAACCAAAGGCAATATCGTACCAGCGCGGCTTTTGGTAGATTTGGGTGTGCGTGGTCACTTTTTCTTTATCGATAACGCGAGAGCAGGGTTTATTTATCGGGTGAGAGAGGTATTTTTACCTTTTGCTTTTTTGCCGTATTCCAAGCCTCCGGATAACCGGCATCGGCATGGCGGAAAACGCCGGTGAGCGGGTCGTTGGTCAAAACGCGGTTTAGACGCACATCCATTTCTTTCGTGCCATCGGCCACAATGACCTGCCCGGCATGAATGGAAAGACCGATGCCAACTCCACCGCCGTGGTGCACGGATACCCAGGAAGCGCCGGAGACGGCATTCAGCAAAGCGTTTAAAATCGGCCAGTCGGCGATGGCGTCCGAGCCATCGCGCATTCCCTCAGTTTCGCGATAGGGGGAGGCAACCGAGCCGGAGTCCAAATGGTCGCGGCCGATTACTATCGGAGCAGATATTTTCTTTTTGCGAATGAGAAAGTTTAGTTTTTCCCCAAAAAGCGCCCGTTCACCCAATCCCAGCCAGCAGATGCGGGCGGGCAGGCCTTGAAATTTCACTTTTTCTTGCGCCAATCGAATCCAGCGCGCTAAGGCTTGGTTTTTTGGGAAAGTTTTTAGGACCAGTTCATCTGTGGTGTAGATATCTTCCGGTTTTCCAGACAGCGCCGCCCAGCGGAAAGGCCCTTTTCCTTCGCAAAAAAGGGGACGGATGTAAGCGGGCACAAAGCCGGGATAGTTGAAGGCATTTTCAACGCCGGCTTTTTGCGCCTGGCCGCGCAGGTTGTTGCCGTAGTCGAAAACTACCGCTCCACGCTTTTGAAACTCCAGCATCGCCTTGCAATGGACAGCCATCGATTCCATTGAACGGCGGATATAATCCTGCGGATTTTGCCTGCGCATCAATTTGGCTTCATCAAGAGATAATCCGGCAGGAACGTAACCAAAGAGTTCATCGTGGGCGGAGGTTTGGTCGGTCACCACATCCGGTTGAAATCCTCGCTGCAGAAGCTCGGGCAGGACTTGGGCGCAATTGCCCAAGACTCCAACGGAAAGCGGCCTTCTTTCTTTTCGGGCGGTTTCAACGAGTTTGATTGCCTCGTCCAAGTTTTCTGCTCTGACGTCGAGGTATTTAGTATCCAGACGTTTTTGAATCCGCTCCGGGTCCACTTCCACACAGAGCGCCACGCCGCCGTTCATTGTCACGGCCAACGGCTGGGCGCCGCCCATTCCCCCCAGCCCGCCGGTTAGAGCCAAACGTCCGGAGAGGTCGCCGTCAAAGTGTGTTCCCGCAAGCGAAGCGAAGGTTTCATACGTTCCCTGCAAAATTCCCTGCGTGCCGATGTAAATCCAGCTGCCGGCGGTCATCTGGCCGAACATTATCAAGCCCAACTCTTCCAGTTCGCGGAATTTTTCCGGGGTGGCCCAGGCGGGAACTAAAAGAGAATTGGCAATCAGAACTCGCGGCGCCCATTTGTGTGTTTTGGCAATTCCCACCGGTTTGCCGGACTGCACCAAAAGGGTTTCGTCGTTCTCCAGCTTTTTTAAGCTGGCCAGGATGGCCCAAAGCGAACGCCAATCGCGGGCAGCTTTACCTCTGCCGCCGTAAACAACCAAATCTTTCGGATTTTCAGCAACCTCAGGGTCGAGGTTGTTCATTAACATCCGCAAAGCAGCTTCCTGATGCCAGCCTTTGCAGGAGATTTTGTTGCCTCTTGGCGCTTTCAGAGGCTTATAGCCGAATTCAGCCGATTTTACGTTCGATTGCGTTATAGTAGGCATCGCTTAGGTTTTCCAGTGGAAGATCAAAGTGCGGCGCAAATGATAAGGCAGAGCCTCCTATTGTTCCCAACTTTGTAAGAGGAATGTTTTCCTTTTTGGCCGTTTCATCCAGCTTGTAAGCCAGTTGGGGCTTGACTTCGACCACGAAGCGGGATTGCGATTCGGAGAATAAAAACAAGTCGGGCCGCATCGAAAAAGGCGCTTGGAGCTTAAACCCACGCGGCTTTTCGATGTTTCCGATGCACATTTCAGCGAGAGCCACTCCCAAACCGCCCTCGGAACAGTCGTGACAGGCTTCGATGATCCCACTTTTAATCAGCGATAAGACAAACTGCTGAATTTTCTTTTCGGTTGGCAAATCAAGAGCTGGCGGTTCGCCAGTTACTTTTCCTGTTATAAGTTTCAAGTATTCCGAACCGCCAATTTCCTCGTTAGTTTCTCCGATACTATATACCCAATCGCCGTCGGCTTGGAAATGAGAGGGAGTGGCCTGGTCGATATCGTCGAGGACTCCCAGCATTCCAATCACCGGCGTGGGATAGACGGTGCGGTTAGGGTCTTGGTTATAAAAGCTCACGTTTCCCCCCGTCACCGGAGTTTCCAGTACCCGACAAGCTTCTCCCATTCCTGCAATCGCTTCGGCAAAAGTCCAGTACACTTCCGGGTCGTTGGGGTTGCCAAAGTTCAAACAATTGGTTATCGCCACCGGCCGTGCGCCAACGGCCACCACGTTCCGAGCCGCTTCGCAAACGGCAATGGCGGCGCCCCGGCGCGGATTCAGGTAGCAATAGCGGGCGTTGCAGTCGGTTTTGATGGCAATTCCTTTTTTGGTTCCGCGAATGCGCAAAAGGCCGGAGTCGAAGCCGGGTCCGAAAACCGTGTTGGTGCGCACGGTTGAATCATATTGCTGAAATACCCAGCGTTTAGAGGCGATGTTTGGAGATGAAAGCAAATCTAAAAGTACTTTTCCTAAATCTTTTGGCTGTTCCGGGAGCTTAAAATCGCCTATTCCATTTTCCAGGTAAGCCGGCTTTTTTCGGGGTGGGTTGTAAACCGGCGCGCCGCCACCCAAAACCAGACTATCTGCGGGAATATCGGCCACCACCTTGCCTTGAAACTTCACCACCAGCTGTTTGCTTTCGGTCACTTGGCCGATTGGGACGCAATTCAAATCCCATTTTTCAAAAACTTCCTGAATTTCCGCCTCTTTTCCCTTCTTTCCAATCACCAGCATCCGCTCCTGGGATTCGGAGAGCATAATCTCATAGGGCGTCATCTCTTTTTCGCGCAAAGGAACTTTATCCAAATCGATTTCAATCCCGGTTTGTCCTTTGGCAGCCATTTCGGAAGTGGAGCAGGTCAAACCGGCGGCTCCCATATCCTGCATTCCGACCACCAGGTCTTTTTCTATGACTTCAAGGGAAGCTTCGAGCAGAAGTTTTTCGGTAAAGGGGTCGCCGATTTGCACCGAAGGGCGGTCCTCCTCCGACTCATCTGTAATCTCCTTCGAGGCAAACGAAGCGCCGTGAATGCCGTCTTTTCCAGTAGAAGAGCCGACGATGAAGACCGGATTGCCCGCCCCGGTGGCAATCGCTCGCATCAGCTTGCCCCGTTTAGCAATGCCAACGGCCATAGCGTTAACCAAGGGATTACCTTGATAACAATCTTCAAAATAAACTTCGCCGGCGACGGTTGGCACGCCAAAAGAGTTGCCGTAATCGCCGATGCCTCTGACCACTCCATCTAAGAGATAGCGAACGCGAGAATCCTCAAGATTTCCAAAGCGAAGCGAGTTCAAAGCGGCGATTGGCCGGGCCCCCATCGTAAAAATATCGCGCAGAATTCCCCCCATGCCGGTGGCAGCGCCTTGATATGGCTCCACCGCCGAAGGATGGTTGTGGCTTTCGATTTTAAATACGATAACCCGCTCGTCATCCAGCATAATGCCTCCGGCGTTTTCTTCGCCGGTTTTGGTTACAAGCGCCGGCCCTTCGCGCGGCAAGGTTTTCAAAAGGGCAATCGAATTTTTGTAGGAGCAGTGCTCCGACCACATTACGGAGTAAATGCCCAGTTCGGTATAGTTCGGCGTTCGGCCTAAAAATGCCAGAATTTTTTGGTATTCCTCTTTGGAAAGCCCCAGCTTTTTGGCTAATTCTACAGTTACTTCCGGCTCTTTCATCCCTCGACTCCGCTCGGCATAAATCAAAAGCTAAATTAGCAAACCGGTAGGGATATGCAAGAGGCAAAAGCGTAGCGGAATCCTTTAGGATTCCACCAATGGAGGTCTGAAGACCTCCGCTACGCTACTTTCATAAAAAAATTAGCAGACGGGCGGGTTTAATCAAAAGGATGGTGGCAACCCCGTTTAGGAATTTCCGTTGACCAAGTGAGAAACCAGATATACAACTCACTTGTAAATTGAGTCGTATAGTTTTTTAGCCAATTCCTTATCAAGAGTCTGCAGAATCTTGTATTCTTCCAAAGCAGAACCTCTGTTCTCAAATATCAAATAGGTCAAGCCCAAAAAGTAGTGCGCCTCGGCATAATCGGGCTGAATGCTAATCGCTTGCTTGTAGGCTTCAACCGCTTCCTGATCGCGTCCAAGGTTGACATAAGCCTTGCCCAGATTGGAGTGCGCCTCGGCCAAAGCGGGCTTGATTCGAATCGCCTGCTTGTAGGCCTCAACCGCTTCCTGATAGCGGCCGGGGTTGTGGTAAGCCACGCCCAGATTGTAGTGCGCCTCGGCGTAATTGGGCTTGATGCGTATCGCCTGTTTGAAGGCCTCAACCGCTTCCTGATAGCGGCCGAGTTTGCCGTAAGCGCTGCCCAGATTGTAGTGCGCCTCGGCCAAAACGGGCTTGATTCGAATCGCCTGCTTGTAGGCCTCAACCGCTTCCTGATAGCGGCCGAGGTTGCCGTAAGCCAGGCCCAAGCCGAAGTGCGCCTCGGCGTAATTGGGCTGGATGCGAATCGCCTGTTTGTAGGCTTGGAATGCTTCCTCGTAGCGGCCGAGGTTGATATAAGCTGCGCTCAGATTGTTGTACGCTTCGGCATAATCAGGCCGGATGTGAATCGCCTGCTTGGAAGCTTCAACCGCTTCCTCATAGCGGCCAAGTCGGGTATAAACCACGCCCAGATTGAGGTGTGCCTCGGCCAAATTGGGCTTGATGCGTATCGCCTGTTTGAAGGCTTCAACCGCTTCCTGATAGCGGCCGAGGTTGTGGTAAGCCAGGCCCAGATTGGAGTGCGCCTCGGCATAATCGGGTTTAATACGAATCGCCTGCTTGTAGGCCTCAACCGCTGCCTGATAGCGGCCGAGGTTGCCGTAAGCCAGGCCCAGATTGTTGTACGCCTCTGTATAATTGGACTGGATGCGAATCGCCTGCTTGTAGGCCTCAACCGCTGCCTGATAGCGGCCGAGGTTGTGACTGCAATACCCGATTTCGAAATGGGCATCGGCATAGCGCGGGTTTTTCTCGACAGCCTTTTCGAAATAGGGAAGGGCTTTTTCATAATCTTCCGCCCAGAGAAAAAGCAGCCCCGTCGAATACAAACTATCCGCGCCAGCCAACCCTTCTTTTGCCGTGCCGGAAGTCCACTCCGAAAGCGCTTGCAGCTTTCCCGCCTTTAGTGCCGTAACTCGCTCTCCCGGAAGGGCGAAGTACAGATTCCGTCCTTCCAACATCATCCCGAAGGTGGCGACGCCAATGACTTCCCCTTTGAGATTTACCACCGGACTGCCGCCGCTGCCGGAAGAAATCGGAGCAGTAATTTGAATGATGTGGCCAAAAGCGGGTATATCTCGAACAGAGGAGACGATACCATCGGAAATGCTTTGCTCCAGCCCAAGCGGGCTGCCTACCACAACCACTTTTTCCCCTTCCTCCGGCAGAGTTTTGGCCACACTAAGAGGCTTGACCGCCGAAGCCGGAATGGCCACCGAAAGCTGAATCAAATCTCCCTCTTTGTCCTCGGCCACAACTCCCTGAATGGGATAAACCTTGCCGTCAGCCGTTTTCACTTCGCCTCGGTGAGCGCCTTGCAGCACGTGCCGGTTGGAGATGATGTGACTGGATGAAATAAAAAAGCCGCTGCCCTGACTGAGCGAATCGCCCTTGCCGTCATAAGTGATAATTGTAACAACAACCGGCTTGATTTGTTTGACCAGAGCCGGGATGGGGTCTTGCCCTTTCGCTGTTGGGACGGCAACTAAAAGGAGGGAGAGAATTAGTCCTATCTGACGGATTTTACTACGGCCTAAAAGCGGGATTTGGCCTCCCATACCTAAAAAATACTTAATGAAATGAAAAATGTCGAATCGAATTTGGGGAAGATGGAGAAGTAGAACTACAACTGAATCTTCGCGTCGGCCAAATGGTCGAAGTAATCCTGCGAAGTTAGAAGCAGAATCTGATATTCAGAGGCCAATTTGACCAAAAGCTCGCCCGCTTTCTGGCGGCGCTGGTGGTCAAAGGTAGCAAAGGGTTCATCTAAAATTACCAGCGGCTTTTGGTCGGGAAAGATAAACTTGAGCAGAGCCAAACGGGTGGAAAGATATAATTGGTCGCGCACGCCGGCAGAAAGCGCTTTGTGCGGGTTGACGAAATCTTTTTTCTCTTCGGAAAAGACTTCAAAGTTCAGATTCTCTTTGTCGAAGCGGGCTTGGGTGTATCGTCCGTCGGTGATCCCGGAAAGATGCTTGGAAACCTCGACATCCAAAACGTTAGTGGCCTCAATCAAAACTTTCTTGCGAGCTTCTTCCCAGAGTTCCAAGGTTTTCTGACAGACTTTTAGCTTATTCTCGATTTCGGTAATTTTCTTGTTTTCTTCTTCGAGCCTTTCTTCCAAGGCTACTTTCAACTCCACTCCGTCTTCGGTCTGTTCCAGATGGCGGGCGATGGCATTGCGGGCGGTTTCCATATGGCGCCGTTCCTCTTCCAGCGCGGCCAATTTCTCGCCCATCACTTCCAATTCTTCCGGCGGCACCGGGTCGTAAACTTCCAACGGTTTTTCGCGCAGTTCCGACAATCTCCGGGAAGTCGCCTTCAATTCTTCTTCCAGTTCGCCGCGGGTGCGGCCGGAAAGCCAGTTTTCGTAGCGCATCGTTTCTTCCTTTATCTGCCGGGCCCGGTCGCGGCTGGCTTCAAACTTTTCGCGCAGTTCGTTGGTGGAGGTGGCCCGGTAGCGGGCAAACAATTCGTTTAACTCCCGCTGGGTTTTTTCCAGATCGGTCATTAACTCTTCCCGCTTGCCGGAAGAATTTTTGTATTGCCATTCCTTTTGTGCCGATTCGCGGAATTTGCGCATAAAAGCCAAGCCGGAAAAAGCCGACCAGGCGGCGCCCAAACCGACTCCCATCCAAAAGATTTTCTGGGCTACAAAGGCGGCAATCAAGCAGGCAACAGTTATTCCCAAGCCAACTAAAAAGGGAACGGGAGTTGGCAGTTTGGGCGGCTCAACGGTCAAAGGCCCCACCTCTTGCCGTTTGGATTCGAGATAACGCAAGCGCGCCTCGATTTCGTCCAATCGGCTGAAATCCTCGCGCAAAACGTCCCCCTGCAATGCCGCATCCTCGCGCAGGCGCTGGATGGTCTTTTCGGAATGTTCCACTTCCCGCAGGCGGGCGGTCAAATCGTGGAATTTTTCTTCGACCAGCACCAATTCTTCTTTGGAATTGCCCGGATGGCGGCCGCGCTCGATGCGAATGCGCAAATCCTCGGCCTGACGGCTGACCTCCATAAAGGTTTTTTCGATTTCGGCCAAATCGGAACGGTTGGAGAGCAGGTTTTTAACCTCTTCGGAAACAACCTTCAATTGATACTCGATTTCTTTTTTGTACTGATGGGCAGAGCCCAATTCGCCTTCTTCTCCAAAGTAGGCAATCTTGGCCGCTATTTTTTCGGCTATCTTTTGGGCTAAAACTTCTTCGCTGCCGCCGGTTATGGATTCTTCCAACTTTTGCCGCCAGAGCTGCGGGTTTTCGGAAACAAGGGCCAATTCCCCTTGACGGATGAAGGCGGTGGCCCAGAAGAGCTCCTTTTTGGCCAGCCCCAGGCGCGAGGAGAGCACGCTCTCGATTTCGGAAGCGACGTTCCATTTTTCAGCGGAGCCTACTTTTTCCAATTTTACTTCCCCTTTTTCAAAATCTTTGGAAAGCTTCCAAGATCCGGTGCCGTCGGCCAGTTCCAGCGAGACTTCAAACTTTTTATCCGAACCCCAGGTTGTTTTCTCCTGAACTTCGTGATTTAAGCTTTGGGGAGTTTCGAAAAGCCCGACTCCCAACGCTTCGACCAGGGTGGATTTGCCGGCTTCGTTAGGGCCTTTGACCACATTCAGCCCGGCGGCAAATTCGGCTTTGAAGTTTTTCAGCTTTCGGAAACGTTTTACTTCGCAACGCTCTAATTTCACCTTTACTCCTTGGAGATTGGGGAAGCCAGCGAAGTTCCCAAAGAGAGGACTTCCTGGTAAAATTCTTTTTCTTCGGGCCGGGATTTTTTCAGGTTTTCTTCAACCAGGTGAATGAACTGCCCGGCCACGGTCTGGAGAGGAAATTGGGCCTTGTCCGCCGTAAACTTACGTTCGTCCTTTATGTTCAAAAACAGAAATTGGTCTTTGAAACCCTTTATGGTTTCGTCGAGCTCGAAAAATCCGGTTTGATGTTCGCCCGTGAGCCGACCTTGCAAGAGCCGGTTTTCTCCCCGTTCTCTCTCCAACAAGTTTTTAAGCGACTCGACACTGCTGGCCGTTTCTTGTTTCCAGACGAGAACTCCAAGCGGCTGGAATTCCGCCGTGACCGGCTTTTTGGCCAGGTCAACTATTACTATTCCTGCCGCGCCGGATACTGAAAAGGAAGTGGCTTCCGGCGGGCCGGAGAAAGCATAAGTGATTTCTCCACCAACACCACTTTTAAAAGATGGCTCGCCGCCCAAGGCCACGTAATGGGCGCCGGTTTTGGCAATTTCCGATTCGGAAATCGGATGATTGTCGCCGTGCCAGGTGCCGGCCGCTACGATTACGGAAAATCCATCCTTGGGCGCCCGAACGCCTGAAAGCGGCGACTCTTTTGACTTCGGTCCGAAAGCGGGACAGCCGATGACGGCCAGATTAAGCTCTTTAAGTTTCAGCGTTTCGTTTGGTGTGACAATTACAAAAAGATTCTCCGGCCGTTCGATGAGGTCGAAGTGATAGTAAAGAGAGCCTTTCCCCAAATGGTCACACATCCCCGGCACCATCACTACCGGGACTTTGCCCAGCCGAGCGATTTCTTTCAAAATGAACTCGATCGCCGGGCGGGATACTTCCGATGAGTCAAAAAGCCCGCCGGCCACGATAACGGCGTCCACTTTTTCGGCGATAGCAGTTTCAATAACTGCCGTCCAGCTCCGTTTAAGCTGGGCGCGGACTTTGTCGCCGGCTCTGCCCAAGCCCAAAAACTTGGCTCCCAGGCGCAAATCGGCGGTGTGCAGGATTTTTGGCATACTCCTCTATTGTATCGGAAGGATAGGCTTGAATCTTAAAGGGCTGGCCGCTCTTTTAACGCCCCAATTCAATAAAGATTTTGTAGAAAATGGTCGATAGAAGAGAAGGTGAGGAAAAAAATGTCCACTCCGGCCAAAATTTTAATAGTCGATGACGAGCGCCTCATTCAAGAGCTTCTGGTAGAAACCTTGAATGCCGTTGGCTACGAGACATTCGGCGCCTACGACGGCCGTGAAGCTTTGGAGAAATTAAAATCGGAAAAGTTTGATCTGGTCATCGCCGACATCGTGATGCCGGTCTTGAACGGCATTTCGCTTTTAATCCGGATTCAGAAAGACTTTCCCGACCTGCCGGTGGTGATAATCACCGGGCATGCCTACGAAAACGTCATCAAAGAAGTGGAACGAGCCGGAGCGGCCGCTTTTCTGGCCAAGCCGTTCAGGATTTCCAAAGTGGAGCAGATAGTGGAATCGACTCTGGGGAAGAAAAAAGAGTCGATTGCGGTTTTGGTGGTCGATGACGACCCGATTTTTTTGGACTTTCTGGGCGACAGCTTGAAATACAAAGGCTACGCTCCCTTAAAAGCCCACAACGTCGAAGAGGCGTTATCTTTTATCCAGCTTTATCCCATCCGGTTTGCTATCGTGGATGTAGGTTTGCCCGGCCGCTCCGGTTTGGAGCTGGCAGAGCGGTTAAAGGAGATGAACCCCGATTTCCCGATTGTTTTGGTTACCGGACAGAGTCTAAGCGAATTAAAGAAAACCGTTGAGCACGTTGACTTACTTTTGAAAAAGCCGATTGCTTTGGAAGAGCTCTACCAAGCCATCGAAGCCATTCATCCCACCAAGTTCACCGGTAGCCAGCCCGAACCGGCGGTTTAGTTTTTTCCTCAAAACATTTTTTATCGTTCCAAAGAAAATGGAAGGCTGAAGCCTTCCGCTACCCATCTATTGATAAGAGACCTATTGCTTACCAAAAATGCTTTTCTTATATAACTATTGTGCCAATCAAACCGGAAATTTTGGAGGCGTTCGACAACCAATACCCCGGACGGGATTACGTTATTTCCATTTCCTGCCCGGAATTCACCTGCGTTTGCCCCCGCTCCGGCTTGCCCGATTTTGCCAACATTAAAATAGACTATGTGCCCGACAAAAAATGTTTGGAGTTAAAGGCGCTGAAGTTTTACATCCAGAGCTTCCGGGACGTCGGCATTTTCCACGAGAACGCCGTCAACCGGATTCTGGAGGATTTGGTCAAGCTCTCTTCCCCCCGCAAAATGACCGTCGTCGGCGATTTCAACCCCCGCGGCAACATCCACACGGTGGTAACGGCGAGTTATCCGGATAAAGGATAGAACATATTTTCTGAGATTGTGAGCCCTACTTGTATCCTTGAATATCTTTCAGATTCACAATTAAAACTCCTTCGTTAGATTCCTTCTGATGACTAATACTATAAGGAAATCTATAAGGAAGACTTGTTGGAAGTAATTTATCCACAGTGAATCTTAGCGAAGCCTTTCGAAGAATGAAAGATTTTAATCCTTCATTTGTGATTTCTGCCGGCCCTATGAAGTCATCTTTATAGTCACGGGAAAAAATCATTTCTGTAGCCGATGTATCCCAGGCGGTTAGCCAATTAGATTGAAAGCGATAACTTTTAGGGCAGCGAATAATTAAATTAAACTTATCCACTGAAGCATCTCCAAAGTTTGCGATTATTGTCTGAATATTGACTTTTCCCATGGTGTCTAAAAAGGCTCGATCTAACAGCAATTCTAATTTAGGTGTTTTGCTTAACGCGGCTTCCAAGATTTCTTGTTGTTTTTGAGTTAATTCCAAGTGTTTCTCTGTTGCTTCGGTTGCTGTTTTTAAGAACTTGTCGTAATTCTGAAGAGAGGAACTAAAAGTATTAAGGTTTGTTTCCAAAGATGCTATAGAGCCCGTCATTTTGTCCAACCCCTTTTTAAACGACTCGCTTGCACGGGGAATTGATTGAAGGTTGATCAATATTCCTTTGGTGACTTCATTTATGCTGCTGTCTGCTGCCGCCATACTTTGGAAGATTTTTAGGTTTCTCGCATTTGATTCGGCTCCTCTTTTAGCGATGGTGTACGAAAACCAGACAGCAAAAATGGTGAGGCTAAGTTGGATTATCTGTAGTACAGTTTTAAACCATCCTTTATCTAAAAACTCTAATATTTTCATTTCCCCTCCTCTTTTGGCAAAAAACCCCCCGATGTTGCCATCGGGGGGTTTTCCGTTTTTGCCGTTTCGGTTTAATACATATCCCCGCCGTAGCCGCCGCCACCCGGCATCGCCGGGCCTTTTTTATCCTCCGGCTTGTCGGCGATTATCGCTTCGGTGGTGATTAAAAGCGAAGCGATGGAAGCGGCGTTCTCCAGCGCCGTGCGGGCGACCTTGGTGTGGTCAATCACGCCGGCTTTGATTAAATCCTCATACTTCTCGGTGTCGGCGTTGAAGCCGTATGCACCGTCTTTGGATTTGACTTCGTTGACCACCACGCTGCCTTCGTGACCGGCGTTGGCGGCAATCATCCGCAAGGGCTCTTCGAGTGCTTTGCGCACAATGTCCACGCCGATTTTCTCATCCCCTTCCACTTTTACCTTGTCCAAAGCCGGAAGAGCGCGCAGAAAAGCGACTCCGCCGCCGGGAATGATGCCCTCTTCCACTGCGGCGCGGGTGGCATGCAAGGCATCTTCTACGCGGGCCTTTTTCTCCTTCATTTCAGTTTCGGTGGCGGCGCCGACGTTGATGACGGCCACTCCACCGGCCAGCTTCGCCAGCCGCTCCTGCAGCTTCTCCTTGTCATAATCGGAAGTGGTATCTTCAATCTGCTTTTTAATCGAGCCAATCCGGCCTTTGATGTCGGCCGGCTTTCCGGCGCCCTCGACGATGGTGGTGTTGTCCTTGTCGACGGTAATCCGCTTGGCTTTCCCCAAATCAGCTATCTGGGTGTTTTCCAGCTTAAAGCCAACCTCTTCGGAAATCACCTTACCCCCGGTTAAAGTGGCAATGTCCGCCAGCATCTCCTTGCGACGGTCGCCAAAGCCGGGGGCCTTAACGGCGCAAACCTTCAAGGTACCGCGCAGCTTGTTGACCACCAAGGTGGCCAATGCTTCACCCTCAACGTCTTCGGAAATAATCAAAAGCGGCCGTCCGGACTGGGCGATTTTTTCCAGAACTGGCAGCAGGTCTTTCATTGAAGCAATCTTTTTGTCGTGAATCAGAATCAAGGCATCTTCCAGAACCGCTTCCATCGTGTCCGGATTGGTCACGAAGTAAGGAGAGAGGTAGCCCCGGTCGAACTGCATCCCTTCCACGAATTCCAGCTCAATAGCAGTTGTTTTGCCCTCTTCGACGGTGATGACACCGTCTTTGCCGACTTTTTCCATCGCTTCCGCAATCTTGTCGCCTATCGATTTGTCATTGTTGGCGGAGATGGTGCCGACCTGAGCGATTTCGGTTTTGCCCGCAACCGGCTTGGAAATCCGTTTCAACTCCTCGATGACCGCGGCCACCGCCTTCTCAATGCCGCGCTTCAAATCCATCGGGTTGGAGCCGGCGGTTACGTTTTTCAGCCCTTCGCGGAAAATCGCCTGAGCCAGAACGGTGGCGGTGGTGGTTCCGTCGCCGGCCACGTCGGAGGTTTTGGAGGCGACTTCCTTCAGCATCTGCGCCCCCATATTTTCAAAGTTGTCTTCCAGCTCGATTTCTTTGGCCACGGTGACGCCGTCTTTGGTGATCGTGGGGGAGCCGAACTTTTTGTCGATGACCACGTTGCGGCCTTTGGGACCCAGAGTCACTCTGACCGCATCGGCCAGTTTATCGACTCCACGTTTCAATTTCTCGCGGGCCTGTGAGTTAAATTCCAACATCTTTGGCATATCTTTTTTATCTCCTTTTTTTATTTACGTTTTTTGTAGGGGCGTATCACGACTTGTCCTGAGCAAAGTCGAAGGACACGCTCATGTTCCCCTATTTCTCCACAATCGCCAGAATATCCGTCTCGCGCAGAATCAGATAATCGTTGTCGCCCACGGAAATTTCCGTTCCGGAATATTTACCGTACAGCACTTTGTCACCCTTTTTGACTTCAAGGGTTATCTTTTTGCCGTCATCGGTAATCCGGCCGGGCCCGACTTCGATGATTTCCCCTTCCTGCGGTTTTTCCTTGGCGGTGTCGGGGATGATAATCCCGCCTTTTTTGACTTCTGCTTCGTCAATCGGCTTTATGACCACACGGTCAGCCAATGGTCTTATCTGCATACACTTCCTCCTCTTTGGGTTTATCCTGTTGTTTTACAATAACTTAAACATTATCATTAGCACTCAATTCAATCGAGTGCTAATACTATATACAGATTATTGACTCAAAAATCAAGTAGAATTTTTAAGGAGTGGTATATTCTATGTTGCCTTTACCGGGATGACTAAGAAGTAGGAAATTTCTTGCTTACCTATCTTCGCTACCTTAGAAATGCCGCGATAAGTCGGATAAGTTGCTTGGGGGAATGTGGTTATGGATGAAAATCAAACAAATTTTGGAGCGTTTTTTTCGGACCAATCGCGCAGAACTTGACGGACTTTGACGAGGGCGCGGCCGCGGTGGGAGATTTCATTTTTTTCTTCCAGCGAAAGCTCAGCCAGAGTTTTTTCCAAAGCGGGGACGTAGAAAATCGGGTCATAACCAAAGCCGCCTTTACCGATGGGGGCGGTGGTAATCGTGCCTTCAAGCGTGCCTTCCACGTAGCGTTCATCGGTCGGCGAGAAAACCAAGGCGATCACGCAGCGGAAGGTGGCCTTGCGGTCGCGGCCTTTGATGCCTTGCATCATTTCCAAAGCTTTGGCAACGTTTTCGGCGTAGGTGGCCTCCGGCCCGGCAAAGCGGGAAGAGAAGACCCCGGGCTGGCCGGCCAGAGTTATGATTTCCAAGCCGGTGTCGTCGGCTAAAGTCGGCAGGCCGCTGGCCAAATAAAAAGCGCGGGCTTTCAAAAAAGCGTTTTCAAAGAGAGTTTTTCCGGTTTCCTGCACTTCCGGAAGTTGGGGGAAATCTTTAAAACTTTTCAGTTCAATTGGAAGTCCGGACAAAGCCTCCGAAATTTCGCTAATTTTGTCTTCGTTGCGGGTGGCTAAAAGCAGGGTTTTCATTACAGCTTTGCTCCAACCGGAATTTTCGGCTGGCCGGAATATTTTTCGATTTCGATTAGCTCCGCCCGCTCGATTTTATCTCCCAAAAAACGCTGGCTCACTTCAACAAATTTCTCCGGCGTGTCGGATACGTAAAATTCCGGTTCAGGGCGGCCGTCGGTGCGCAAAAGATTCAAGCGCGATAGCTCCTGTTTTACTTCTCGTGCCGTTTCTTCGGCAGAATCAACCAATCGTACCTGCGGGCCCATCACTTTTCCGATGGCTTTCTTCAAAAGCGGATAATGGGTGCAGCCCAGAACCAAGGCGTCGATGTCGTGCTGTTTCAGCGGTGTCAGATATTCTTCGGCAATCAAATGAGTAGCCGGTTTATCGGCAAATCCTTCTTCGGCCAGCGGGACAAAAAGCGGGCAGGGCAAAGAAATAACTTCCACCTCTGGAGCCATCCGTTTAATCGTCCGTTCGTAGGAGCCGGAGCGGATGGTTCCTAGCGTGCCGATGACGCCGACTTTGCGATTTTTGGAAGCGGCGGCGGCCGCGCGGGAGCCGGGCGCCACCACACCGATGATCGGGATGGAGAATTCCTTTTGCAAAATGTCTAAAGCCAACGCCGTGGCGGTGTTGCAGGCGACAACGATGAGCTTGGCCTCCTTTTCCAGGAGAAACTGCACCGCCTGGCGCGAGAAGCGCTGGATGACCGGCTGGCTGCGAACGCCATAGGGATAGCGCCCGGTGTCACCAAAGTAGATGATTTTTTCCTGAGGCAGCTGGCGGAAAAGCTCGGCAGTTACGGTCAAGCCGCCGATGCCGGAGTCGAAGACGCCAATCGGTTTGTTGGGGGCGGAGTCAAACGCTTTATCCCGAGCAAATTCGAGGGGCACTACGGGGCCTGCCGTTCTATTTTGGACTTGAAGGCCAAGATTCCACGATAAATTCCGCGCGCAATTTTTTCTTGAAACTCCTTCGTCCGCAGAAGTTTTTCTTCGGCCGGATTGGAAATGAAGGCGGTTTCCACCAGCACCGCCGGCATATAGGCGCGGTTTAAGACGAAAAAGCCCGCTTGGTCCACCCCTCTGTCCGGGATACGCAAGGAATCGGCCAATTCCCTTTGAATCGATTTGGCCAGGTTTTCCGATTCTTTTTGATGTTCGTTTTGCACCATATCGAGCAAAATGAAGGACAAATCGTCCATCTCATCCAAGTTCTGTTCGCCGTTCTCTTCGAAGCGAATGGAGGAGTTTTCGGCCACGGCCAGGGCGCGGGACTCGTCGTTTCGCGCTGCATCCAAAAAGTAAGTGGTAACGCCGGAAAGGTTGCGCTTGCGGTTGGCGTTGGCGTGAACGGAGACGAACAGGTCGGCTCCCGCGTCGTTGGCGATTTTGGTTCGGTCGGCCAGAGGGATAAAGGTATCGTCCTTGCGGGTTAAAATCACTTCAAAATGGCCGTCGGATTGTAAAATGTCCGCCAGTTTTCGGGCGATGCCCAGACAAACATCTTTTTCTTTCGTCCTTTTCTTGCCAATCGCTCCCGCATCCTCTCCGCCATGGCCGGCATCCACTACGATTCTTTTGATGGCAGGGGGGGGAGGAGCTGTCTTTTTTGGTTTCTGGATTGGAATAGTAGTTGTGTCGGTTAAGGCGAAAGTGTCTTCCAATGCTATTTGAATGCGAAAGGGGTCGGTCGCGGTGGTCTGGCGGTAATCGCCTATCGGTTTGGTCAAGCGAAAGGCAAGTTGGGCGGAGTTGTCGAATTGATAGGCGCGCACTTCGGCAATCAAAGGCGGAAATTTTTTGCCGTCGAAATTGGAGGGAATCAAGCGCCCCCCGAAGATGGTGACGTTTAGCCAGGGATTGGAAAAATAGGTTTCCGCCTGCATCGCCTCGGCGGTTACGATTTCCACCAACGTACCATTTTGCCGGCGAGAGGTGTAGACATCCAAAATATTCGAGGCCGATTCTTCCAGCTTCAAGGTTTTATCGTTCTCGGAATAGAGGAACTTTCCGCCGGTCATTTTTTCCAAAGCGGCGACGATGGTGATGGCGGGAAGCCAAAAAGTTCCCTGGTCAAAAAGCGGCCCGTAGGAGAGATTGAAGGGGACTTTGTCCAAGACTACATAGGGGGAAAAAACCATCAATTCGAGATTATGCGTGCCGACGGTTAAAGTCGCGCGCTGATTTTCCGGGTCGAATTTAATCTCCCCTCCCAAAGCAGTGGCTAAATCGTTGATTAAGAGGTAGTCAATTTCCCCCTGCCGTTGGTAGCGGATTTTGCTCTCTTTATCCTCTTTTAAAAAAGTAATCTCATCCGCCCAAAGCGAGGCGGCAAATAATAGAGTTAGAATCAGTAATACAGCTTTTTTCATTCTTTTCTGCCCCGTCTCTCCCTATCTTCTTCTCGGCGCAAATCTCTTTCTTTTATAGTCTCCCGCCGGTCAAAAAGTTTCTTTCCTACCGCCAAGCCGAGCTCCAATTTTGCCCGGCCGTCGGAGAAGTATATCCGCAAGGGCACCAAAGTCCAACCTTTTTGGGAGGCTTTGGCCAAAAGTTTGTGGATTTCGCGCTTGTGCGCCAAGAGCTTGCGCTTGCGAATCGGGTCGGTATTGGCCCGGTTGCCGGCTTCGTAGGGGGAGATGTGCAGATTGTAGAGCCAAAGCTCTCCCTCCTCCACCATCGCGTAGGAATCCGAAAGATTCGTCTTGCCGGCCCGCAGCGATTTCACCTCCGTTCCGGCCAGAACCATCCCGGTTTCCAACCTATCCTCAATATGGTAGAAGTGGAAGGCCTTGCGGTTGGTGGCCACGGCCTTGATTTCATCTTCTTTCTTCACGGGGCGAATATACCTTTCACCGATAGTTTTTACAAAAAACTGTTTTCCCTCCAATTATTTCCATTTGCTAATGTCGTCCAAGCTGTTACTTTATTGCAACCGATGATAGGGCAGACGGTTTCGCACTATAAAATATTAGAGAAATTAGGCGAGGGGGGGATGGGGGTGGTCTATCGCGCCCAGGATACCAAGCTGAACCGGGAGGTGGCGTTGAAGTTTCTACCCTCCTACTTGGCTTCCGAGGCGGGACAAAAGGAGCGCTTCTTCAACGAGGCCCAGGCGGCCTCGGCCTTGAACCATCCCAACGTTACCACCATCCACGAGATTGACACGCATTACGACC
>Ga0184637_10000068_pt1 | contig 64926 bp, 61 predicted proteins | sample PLM3_127_b2_FD_133143 | JGI IMG/M metagenome (GOLD analysis project Ga0184637, IMG submission 133143) | Groundwater sediment microbial communities from an aquifer in East River, Colorado, USA - PLM3_127_b2 | ecosystem: Environmental > Terrestrial > Soil > Riparian zone | place: USA: East River...
GCCCGAACTGCTTGGAGCGCCTGCGGCGCGGGCGAGCATCCATTCCGACGGCCAAGTTCGGCCCGAACTGCTTGGAGCGCCTGCGGCGCGGGCGAGCATCCATTCCGACGGCCAAGTTCGGCCTTCGGGGGCGCCGAGGTGTTCAATGTGCACCAACGGCGAGACGTGCATGGCAGGTGGTCCGTGACCGAGTACCCGATCCGCATCGAGCTGGAGCGCAGCGGCGGCTTCGCCGGGGTGAGCCTCACGGCGTCGGTGGACACGAGCCAGCTCCCGCCCGACGAGGCCAGCACGATCACCGAGCTGGTCGAGCGGGTGGACTTCCGCGCCCTGGCGGCCCGGGCGGCCGGCGCGAGCCGGGCCCCGGACCGGTTCCAGTATGACCTGGTGGTCAGCCGGGGAGGGGAGCGCCACGCGCTCTCGCTCGGCGAGAGCGCGGTGACCCCCGAGCTGCGCCCGCTGCTCGACCATCTGATGGCGAAGGCGACGGGGCGGTGAGCCGAGGGCGCGGCTCGTCGTATGCTGCACTACGACCGTATGCTGCACTACGACGACGACAGCCACTGCTGCACTACGACGACGACAGCCACGGACACGGGCCGGCAGGCGGGAGTGTGAGCGATGGGCCTGATGAAACGCTTCTCCTACATCTTCAAGGCGAAGGCATCCAAGCAGCTCGACAAGTACGAGGACCCCAGGGAGACCCTCGACTACTCCTACGAGAAGCAGCTCGAGCTGCTGCAGAAGATGCGCCGGGGCGTGGCCGACGTGGCCACCTCGCGCAAGCGCATCGAGCTGCAAGCCCAGCAGCTCCAGGCGTCGGCGGCCAAGCTCGAGGGGCAGGCCAAGCAGGCGGTCGCCCAGAACCGCGAGGACCTGGCCCGCGAGGCGCTCAGCCGGCGCGAGGTGATCGCCGCCCAGCTCTCCGACCTGCAGGGCCAGCACGACCAGCTCAAGGCCGAGGAGGCCAAGCTGGTCGACGCGTCCCAGCGGCTGCAGGCCAAGGTCGAGTCGTTCCGCACCCGCAAGGAGACCATCAAGGCCACCTACACGGCGGCCGAGGCCCAGACGAAGATCGGCGAGGCCGTGTCCGGCATCTCCGAGGAGATGGGCGACGTGGGCATGGCCATGCAGCGGGCCGAGGACAAGGTGGCCCAGATGCAGGCCCGGTCGGGCGCGGTGGACGAGCTGATGGCCTCGGGCGCGCTCGAGGACTACGCCTCCAGCGGCGACCGCCTGCAGGCCGAGCTCAACCGCGGTTCCTCGTCCACCCAGGTCGAGCTCGAGCTGGCCCGGCTCAAGGGCGAGCTCGGCGGGGTCCCGGCCAAGGAGATCACCGCGCCCGCGTCCACCCCCACCCCGACTCCCACCGAGGACCAGCGATGATCGTTCGCATCATGGGCGAGGGGCAGTTCGAGGTCCCCGCCGACCACGTCGAGGAGCTGAACCGGTTCGACGACCAGCTCATGAAGGCGGTCGACAGCGGCGACGACGGCTCCTTCACCACCGCGCTCGAGGCGCTGCTGACCAGCGTGCGCACGGCGGGCAGCGAGCTGCCGCTGGACTACCTGGGGCCGTCCGACCTGGTCCTGCCCGGTCCGGACGCCACCATCGATGAGGTCCGCGAGGTGCTCGGCGACGAGGGACTCATCCCCGGCTGATCGGCTGACCAATGGCTCGCTCTCGCTTCCCCACCGACATCGGCCTGTCGAGCCGGATGCTGCTCACCATGTTCCTGCTCGGCCTGTTGTACGTGGTGTTCGTGGCCGTGCTGATCGCGCTGCGGATCCCGGCCGTGCTCGTGGTGCTGATCGCGCTCGGGTTCCTGCTCTTCCAGTACTTCTTCTCGGACAGGATCGCGCTGTTCGCGATGCGCGGGCAGGAGGTCACGCCGCAGCAGGCGCCCGAGCTGCACGAGATGATCGACCGGCTCTGCGCGCTGGCCGACATGCCCAAGCCCCGGGTGGCCATCGCCGAGTCCGACATCCCCAACGCCTTCGCTACCGGCCGCAACCCGAAGGTGGCGGTGGTCTGCGCGACCACCGGCATCATGCGCAAGCTGAGCAAGCCGGAGCTGGAGGCGGTGCTCGCCCACGAGCTGTCCCACGTCGCCCACAGGGACGTCGCCGTCATGACGATCGCGAGCTTCCTCGGTCTGCTGGCCGGCTTCGTCGTCCGGATGGCGATCTACGGCGGCTTCTACGGCGGGGGGTACGGGTCCCACGACGATGACGACGACAGCAGCACCGGCGCCGTGATCCTGCTCGTGGTCATCGCCTCGGCGGTGGTGTATGGGCTGTCCTTCCTGCTCACCCGGGCCCTGTCCCGCTACCGGGAGCTGTCGGCCGACCGCGCGGGCGCGATGCTCATCGGCCGGCCCTCGCTGCTCGCCTCGGCCCTGACCAAGGTGTCGGGGGACATGGCCCGCATCCCCACCCGGGACCTGCGCGCGGCCGAGCCGCTGAACGCCTTCTTCTTCGCCCCGGCGCTCGCGCCCGGCTTCAGCCTCTCGTCGCTGTTCGCCACCCACCCGAGCCTGGAGCGGCGGCTCGAGCAGCTCTCCCGCATCGAGGCGGAGCTGGGGCGGCAGGCGTGAAGTTCCTGGACGCGCTGCTCGGCCGGACCAAGCCGAAGCAGGCCAACCTGGACGCGCTGTTCGCCCTGCCCGGGGCCGCGATCACGTTGGAGGCCGGCGCCGGCCTGCGCCCCTCCGGGCAGGCGGCGGTCTGCTTCAAGCCCGCGTCGGGCCAGGGCTTCGCCACCACCTCGGCCGAGCTGGCCGAGCTGCTGGCGATGGCCGTGAAGGAGGCCGGCTCGACCCTGCGGGTCGAGGAGGACGCCTACGGCTACCGCTGGGTGGTGCTCGGCGACCCCGAGCTCGAGGACCTGGTCACCAGCGTCCACCTGGTCAACGCGACCCTCGAGGAGCGCGGCTTCGGCCCCCAGCTGCTCTGCTCGGTGTTCGGGTTCAGGGGCGCGGACGGGGAGCGGTGCCTCCTCGTCTACCTCTACAAGCGGGGCACGTTCTACCCGTTCGCGCCCCGCCCGGGCGAGCGGCGCGACAACGAGCTGGAGCTGCGCGTGCGCGCCACCCTCGGCGCCGACCTGCCCGTCGAGCCCGAGCTGACCCGCTGGTTCGCCCTCTGGGGCGTCCCGGTCTCCTGACCCCGGCGGCGGCGCCATGCCTGAAGCCTGGCCGTCGAGCCCGAGCTGACCCGCTGGTTCGCCCTCTGGGGCATGCCGGTCTCCTGACCCCGGCGGCGGCGCCATGCCTGAAGCCTGGCCGTCACGCCGCGAGCGCACGCGACGCCCGTAACGGATTGCGGGGCCAGCCGAAGCCAAGGGGGGCTAGGCAGCAGCCAGCGGCTGTGCTACAGCAGGCGTGGAGCTGAGTACAAAGGAGGCAGCGATTGAGTACGAGGGAGGCAGCGATGAAGAAGATGGCTGTAGCACTCGTTGTGCTTGCTGCGGTCCTTTTCCCCACATCGGCGTCGGCGGGACTGTGGAGCTCCAGCGTCGCGTTCGCCAATCAGGTCGCAAGCTCGCCCTTCAAGGCGGGTGGCTACCCGGTCCCGCCGGGACAGACGGCCCCGGGCCCGGGTACCTGCCGGCTGGGCGACTACAACGCCAACCGCTCCGAGTCCTGGATCGCGGTCAAGCCGGGCACCGAGGACCTGGTGGGAACCTCCAAGGTCTTCTTCGAGAAGTTCAGCACCTTCTACGACTTCCACCTCGGCTCCTACACCATCCTGGGCGGCGCGCCGGCGGGCAACAACATCGTCCACGGGTATGAGTGCGTCTCGACCGGCACCCAGGCCATGCCGCCGGGCTGGATGAACAACACCGACCCGAACGTCGATTTCGACACCAAGGGGCGGGCCTATCAGGTGACCCTCCCGTTCAATCCGTGGTGGACCAACCACCTGCATCCGGACGCGGCCATTGGGATCGTCTACAGCGACGACCTTGGCCGCACCTGGGTGACGGGAAACGGCGGCGCCTATCTCGACCATGTGCCGAACCAGTCGTCGAAGACGTTGGGCGGCGTCGAGGACAAGCAGTGGGTTGCCGTCAACCACATCCCCGGCAACCGCCACCAGGACCACGTGTACGCGGCCTGGGCGGTCTTCAACGGCTCGGCGGTCAAGGTCCGCATCGCCACCTCGCGCGACCGCGGCCAAAGCTTCGCCAAGGCGGTCACCCTCAGCGCGCCCGCGCAGGTCGGGCCGGCCGTCACCTTCGTCTACCCGTCGATTGACGCGGCCGGCAACGTCTACGTGGCCGTGGTCTCGTTCCCGCCGAGCGGCAAGAGCGCGGTGATCTACGTCACCCGGTCAAGCGACGACGGCCGCAGCTGGTCGCGGTTCGTCCCGGTGACCACGGTCGGGGTCCTGCCCGGCTGCTGCCTGCCGAACACGACCTTCCGGGACGGGATCACCGAGCACTTCGCGGCCAGCCCGACCTACCCAGGCCACCTGTACCTGACCTATGAGGACTGGGACGGCCGACAGTTCGACGTGAAGCTCACCCAGTCCACCGACGGCGGGGCGACCTGGTCAAGTCCGGTGGTGGTCAACGACAACGCCGACCGGACCGCCACCGACCAGTTCCAGCCATCGGTGGCGGCGGGACCAGACGGCGCGGTCGCCGTGGCCTTCTATGACCGGCGCGCGCCATGCCCAGCCGACCCGAGCGTGCTGCCGGAGAACGTCGGTCGTACCAACTTCTGCATCGACACCTCGCTGCAGGCCTTCAAGGACAGCGGCGCCGGGGCCGTCCCGGTCGGCGGCAACGTGCGCATCTCGGAGTTCACCTGGGATCCCGAGCAGCCCGGGCAGACGATCGATGGCATCGACCAGATGGCCTGCGCAGCGCACCAGGATCCGTGTACGACCAACGCGTTCATCGGCGACTACTTCGGGCTCGCGATCTCGGCCACGAACATCTACGCGCTGATGGTCTCGACCCACTACCCGTCCGGCGTCAACGGCGACGGCGGCAAGCCCGTCCACTATCAGCAACAGGTGCTCGCGACGGTGCCACGAACGGCCCTTGGGACCGGATATTGACCAGCGTTCTGGGAGGCCCCGGTGACAGCGGTCGGGGCCTCCCCCTGCAGCATGGCGGCATGAGTCCAACCGCCTCCCACCGCAACGCCCGTGGTCTCACCACCGGCGAGCCGCGCTGCCCACCGCTTGTCCTCGAGCCACTGGCACCTGAGTAGTCATCGGAATTGATGGGCCACGACGGCATGCGGAGGACCCCGGCAGCTCGCCGGGACCCTCCGCGCGGCACTCCTTACCTTATGGGTGGCCGACCTTCCGGACGAAGACGCTGGCCGGGTCCGACCCGTGGGTCATGGCGACGAACGGGAAGACCGCGGACCCGTCGGAGCCGAGCCCCTCGTAGTCGCCAAGGAAGAACCCCCGCGCCACCGGGGCCTTGCGGCTGTCGAACGAGGCGTCGGTCACCTGGGTCTCGTCGCCCCAGCTGCCGGGGTTGGAGCAGGCGGCGTGGCAGTGGACCACGAACGCGTCGGTCGGCGTGGTAGCGCCTCCGTCACTGGTGTTGTTGCGGAAGTCGTAGTAGCTCACCGCCACGGTGCCGTCCAGCACCTGCACCATCGGGGTGAAGGCCTGGTTGTTGCCGGCCGGCTCACCCGGATCCGCCGCGGGGGTCTGGTTGACCCGGATCGGCAAGGACCAGGTGAGGCCGCCGTCCAGCGACTGCGAGAACGCGATGCTGGAGCGCGGACCGAACCGGAGGTCCTGCCACACCACGTAGACCGCGCCGGTCGTCGGGTCGACGACCGCCTCAGGATTGATGTCCCCGGTGCGGTGAGCCGCTCCGTCGTCGGGGTCGACCACGGTCCCCCTGCGGAAGTCGCTGATGATGGTCTCCCGCTTCGACCAGGTCGCGCCGTGGTCCGCAGAGCGGATCGCGGCGATGTTGAAGCCCCGCGTGTCGTGCTCGTTCTTGGCACCGCGGATCTGCGTGAACACGTCGATCAGCTCACCGTCGAAGGCCGCGTTGTCCGGGAGGACCACGATCAGGTTGCCGATCGTCTGGGCGATGGTGCCGGCCTTGAAGATCTTCCTGGCCGGCTCCCACGTGGTCCCTCCGTCCGTGGTCCGGGCGAGGTAGACGTCACCACCGAACGCCCGGGCGTTCTCGAACGCGCTCGGGTTGGGGGTCCCGCTCGGCGGGGAGACCAGCCGGTCCCAGACCGCGTACACGAAGCTGGGGTTGTTCGGGTCGGCGGTGATCGAGTTCTTGTCGTTGAGGACGCTCGGGCTCTCGTCACGGATCAGCGTGACCGGGTCCCCCCAGCTGGAGCCATGGTTGGTGGAGCGCATCACCAGCATGGCGCTCGGGAACGCGTTGGCGAAGCCGCCGGGGTTCGAGTTCACCGACAGGCTCATGAGATACGCGGTCCCGTCCGGCGAGATTGCGACCCACGGGTCCGAGGCCCGCTCGTAGTCCCCGCCGTTCGCGGCCGTCCCCCCGGTGCACTTCGACGACCTGGTCTGGGAGTTGACGGTCCAACTCGCCCCACCGTCGATGCTGGTGGCGGTGACCAGACCCTCGGAGCCCCCGTTGCTCCACCGGTCCTGCTGCCAGGCCCCGATCATCACCTCGGGGTCCGACGGATCCACCGAGAGCCACGGCTCAACCTCACTGTTGACGAACTTCGTCCCCCCCACGTTGCCGTCGTCGCCGTCGCAGGCGGCGATCGGGCTCGCCCCGGAGACCTGCACCAGCGAACCGCTGGTGAACGGCCCGGCCAAGGCCGACCCGGCCCCGACCACCACCACGAGCATGAGTGACGCCATCAAGGCGATCCGCAATCTCGCACGACGCATAGCAGACCCCTCCTTTGGGATCGTGCGAAAACGGACACTCACCCTCCACCCCACCCCGGGCGCTGTCAAGCTCGTGGGTCAACGGGGTTGACGAGCCGTCGCGTAGGAGGTCGCGGCCGGTCAGGAGGAACCCCCGGTCGTCCCGCTCGACTGTGGCCAGTCGGTGTGGGGCTCGGCGCCGATCAGGAGGAGCAGCGCCGCCGCCGGTAGTGTCTCGGTGGTCTTGGTAACAGCTCGACTGCAAGGACCGTGGTCGAGGTCGTCACGGACTACCTTGAGGGCGTCATGGCGCCGGAGGACCGCCACCGCTTCGAACGGCACCTGGACGACTGCGACGGCTGCCTCCACTACCCGGAGCAGATGCGGGCCGTCATCCGGGTGGTCGGCCGGCCGACCGTCGAGTCGGTGCCGCCGGAGACCATGGCCGGGCTGCTTCGCAAGTTTCGGACCTGGCGGGGGTGACAGGCCCGGCACAGTCCACCCGAGGGTGGGCCGTTACAGGTGAGCGGCGGAGCGGCGCAGCAGCAGCAACGCCGTGCCCAGGCACGCGAGCGCGACGGCGAGGAGCGCCGACGGGATGACGGCGGGGGAACTGGCGTCGATCAGCCAGCCGATCACCGCCGGGAACACCACCCCGCCGAGCTGCGCGCCCGCGATGACCAGCGCGGTTGACGCACGCGCTGACGGGGCCGCTGCAGCCAGCCAGGCGAGCCCGGTGGGGAAGACCGGCGCAAGCGCCAGCCCCGTCAGGGTGTAGGCGAAGGGTGCCAGTGGCGGGGTGTAGGCCAGCGTCAGCGCGGCCGCGGCAAGCAGCAGCGCGCCCGCGACGAGCCGCGGTGGGGCGACCCGCAGCGCCAGCGGGATGGCCAGCAGCCGGCCGACCGTGATGGCGGCCCAGTAGCCGGCGGTCCAGTTCGCCGCGGCCGCCTCGCCAGCGCCATGCGCGAGCAGGCTGGTCGCCTCCCAGCCGCCGACGCCGCTCTCGACGCCGACGTACAGCACGTACAGCAGCACGAAGCCGCCGATCAGCGCCAGCGCCGGTCGTCCTGAGCCGGCGGGGGACCCGGACACCGGGGCCCGCCGGACGTCCCGCATCAGGGGCAGGCCGGCGGCCGCCAGCACGGCGCCCCCGAGGAACGGCCCGCGGAAGCCACCGGTCGCCGCGAACGCCAGGGGCCCCAGGGTCGCGCCGGCGCCGAAGTGCTCGCGCAGCTCCGGGATCGCCGGCCCGTACAGCGACAAGACGACCCCGACGGCGACGAAGAGCAGCAGCCCCCCCAGCATGCTCGACCTGCTCACCGACCGAAGCCCTCCTCGACACCACAGCTGGGGACGTGCAGCGGACGCCAGCATTGGGAGACAAGCCTGGCATGAGTCACCCACGTCTGGTCGAAGCTCGCCGGCGGTTTCCCGACCTCGTCCGGTCGGGTCGCGAGGCGTCGACCGGGTGGCGCGAGCGTCAGACCTGGTCGCGCCGCCCGATCTTCACCGTGGCGTTACCGCCGTGTCACACTGGCACGCCGCAACCGCCGTAGATTCCGATCCGGCCTCGAAGGGAAGGAAGATGGCTGATGCGCTGGGTCGCCCGAGACCGGCCGGACGACACCGAGCTGGTCATCGTCCACGCACCCGCGCTGCGGTAGCAACGCAGGCAGACCCCAGGGAGGGGAGGAACCCTTGCAGGGACGCAACCGCAGGACGCTTCGCGCCCTGACCGGCGCCGCCTTCGCCGCGGCCCTTGCCGTGACGGTGGTGGCGGGCTCCGGGCTGGCCGCCACCTCGGTGAAGCCGTACGTCGAGCCGGTCGGCGGCGAGTACAGCATCAAGGCGCTGTTCAGCGCCGACGACAGGGTGCCGCTGCTGGGCGGCGCCCCCGGGCAGCAGTACCGCATGGTCGGGATCCCCGACGGGCTCGGCGCCCATCCGAACGGTGACGGGACGAGCACGCTGTTCATGAACCACGAGTTGGGCTTCACCACGCAGTCCGAGCCCGTCGTCGGCGGGCCGAAGAACCGCGGCGCGATCGTGTCGCAGTGGATCCTCGACCAGGACGGCGACCCGGTCGCCGGCAAGCGGGCCTACGACTCGATCTACGACGAGAACACGTTCCTCGGGCCGGCGCCGGTGGTCGGCAACGAGGCGCAGATGCCCAGCATGTTGGCACGGTTCTGCTCCGGCTTCCTCGCCGGCCCCGACAACGGCTTCGACCGCTGGATCTATCTGACCAACGAGGAGGAGAGCAGCCCCAACACCTTCGACGGCAAGGGCGGCCTGTCGGTCGCGATCTTCGACGACCAGCTCCACACGCTGCCGAAGCTGGGCCGCTACTCCAAGGAGAACACCAACGTCCAGCCCGGGCAGGGCACGCAGACGGTGGTCTTCGCGACCGAGGACGGGCCGGCCACGCTCGACAACCAGCTGTACATGTACGTCGGCAAGAAGGACCGGTCGGCGAACGCCACCGTCCTGGCGCGCAACGGGCTCGACAACGGCAAGCTCTACGTCCTCCGCTCGCTCGACCCGGCGCGCAACAGCGAGCGGACGTTCACCAGCGGCTCGGTGACCGGCGAGTGGGTCCAGGTCCCGGGCGCCGAGGACCTCACCGACGTGCAGCTGGAGGCGGCCAGCGACGCCGCCGGCGCGATGACGTTCGTGCGCCCCGAGGACGGCGCCTTCAACCCCAACGACCCCAACGAGTTCTTCTTCGACACCACCGGCTCCTCCAGCGGCGCCGACAACGGAGTCAACGAGCTCGGACGGCTCTACTCCCTGCGGCTCCATCCGGGCAACCCGCTCAAGCCGGCAACGCTCACGACCGTCTACAACGCCGACACGGTCGTCGCTGCGGGCGGCGACATCGCGATCAGCCCCGACAACATCGGCGTGAGCGGCCAGCACCTGATGATCAACGAGGACGGCACGACAGAGAGCCGGGCCGTCATGGCCACCAAGGGCCGCGACGGCTCGATCTGGCGGTTCGACCTCGTCAAGGGGCCGGTGGGCGCGGTCGGTGTCGACGCCTCGACGGCGGCGCGGGTCGCCCAGCTCGACCCGCCCGGCCGCGACGGCATCCCGGTCGGCCCGGGGGTGTGGGAGACGAGCGGGATCATCGACGCCTCCGCCCTGTTCGGCGCCGACACCTGGCTCTCCGACGTCCAGGCGCACCCGCCGACGACCGCGCCCGGCGGCACGACGGTCACGGTCGAGGACGGCCAGCTGTTCCTGATGCGTCCCTCCAACTAGCAAACCAGCATCGCCGGCAGGTCTCGGGCCCGCTTCGGCGGCCCGAGACCTGCCGGTCTGGAGCGGCGCGAACGCTCCGACCGGTCCAGGTCGAGTCGGCGAGGTCCATGCCGTTCATGCTGACCGGCTGGGGCGAGCAACACATCGCCTCAGCCCTCACCGTGGTGCTGGACGCCTGCGCGGTGGTCGACCGCTACGCGAGGCGAACCGGCTGAGGCGTGGCGGCGCCGGCCGGGGAAGACCATAGTGGTCATCCGTGCCCGTCACCCGGATGCGGTTTCCGCACCGTGGGCAGAGGATTGGGGGATCCGTAGCTCCAGAGCACGGGTCGTCCGAACAGGAGGAGGCCTGCCATCGCCAGCGCTGAGAGGACCGCAGGCGGCGTGCAGTCCGTCGAGCGCGCCCTGTCCCTGCTCGAGAGCCTCGCCGACCTGGAACAGGAGGTCGGCGTGAGCGAGCTGCGCACCGCGACGGGGCTGCCCTTCGGCACCATCCACCGGCTGCTCGGCACGCTCGTGCTGCACGGCTACGCCCGGCAGAACCCGGAGACCCACAAGTACACCCTCGGCCCACGCCTCCTGCGCCTCGGTGACGCGGCCGGGCGTCACTTCGGCGGGTGGGTACGTCCCTTCCTCACCGAGCTGATGGAGATCAGCGGTGAGTCGGCCAACCTCGTCATGCTGGACGGCGACCACGCCGTCTACGTCGCGCAGGTGGCCTCCCGCAAGCACAATGTCCGGATGTTCACCGAGGTGGGGCGCCGAGTGCTACCGCACTCGACCGCGGTCGGCAAGGTCCTGCTCGCCTTCCGGCCGCGGCCTGCGATGGAGGCACTGCTGGACCGTACCGGTCTGCCGCCGCGCACACCGCGGACCATCGTCGACCGGAGCAGGCTCCTCGCCGAGCTCGACGTCGTCGCGCGTCAGGGCTACGCGGTCGACGACGGCGAGGAGGAGATCGGCGTCCGCTGCCTGGCGGTGCCGGTGTTCGGCGTCGGGGACAGCGTGACCGCCGTGTCGGTCTCTGCGCCCGAAGGACGCCTTCGTCGGGATGACTACGAACGCCTGCTCCCAGAGATGCTGCGCATCTCAGCAGCGATGACGGGCAGCCTCGTCCCCGCGTCCTGACCCGGTCTGCGCGCGGCGGCCCGCAGAGGTCGCGGCCTCTCGGTGACGGGGATCCCGGTCCCCGGCGCGTCGTCGTCGGCTGCCGGCAACCTCCCGTCGAAGCGGCGTCGGGTGCATGTGGTCAGGGCCTTCGCGGCCGGGCTGCAGCGACCCACGAAGGCTTGACGGGGCGTCCGACTCGGGGTACGGTCCACCCACTCAGTGGGTAAGATTCCCGCATTACGGAAAGCGCTAGGGAGCGACCGTCCGTCCGAGACGAGCTCCCCGGTCGGCGGAAGACCCTCGTGCCGCTGGACCGGAGACGGATTGGGCACGCAGGAGCTGCAGAACGAGGAGGGCCGCCGATGACGGCGATCGGGTTCATCGGCCTCGGAGTGATGGGCCAGCCCATGGCCGAGCACCTGGTCCGGGCCGGCCACGAAGTCACCGTCCACAACCGCTCCGCAGCGCCGGTGCGGGTCCTCGTGGCGGCGGGTGCTGCGGCGGGCGCCTCCGCGGCCCAGGTGGCGGCCGGCGCCGACGTGGTCATCACCATGGTCCCCGACTCGCCCGACGTCGAGGCCGTGGTGCTCGGCGAGGACGGCGTCCTGTCGACCGCGCGCCAGGGGCTGCTGCTGGTCGACATGAGCACCATACGGCCCGACACGGCCCGCCTGGTGGGCAGGGAGGCGCAGGCCCGCGGGGTGAGGTTCCTTGACGCCCCGGTGAGCGGCGGCGAGGTCGGTGCCGTGGAAGCGACGCTCTCGGTCATGGTCGGTGGGAGCGCCGAGGACTTCGAGGCCGCGCTGCCCATCCTGGAGTCGCTGGGCAGGACGATCGTGCACGTCGGGCCGGTCGGCTCGGGCCAGACCGTCAAAGCCGCCAACCAACTCATCGTGGCCGGGGTCATCGAGCTGGTCAGCGAGGCGATCGTCCTGCTGGAAGCCCACGGCGTCGACATGCCACCGGCCATCAAGGTGCTGGCGGGCGGGCTGGCGGGCAACCAGATCCTCGAGCGCAAGGCCACCAACATGCTGGCCCGCAAGTTCGACCCGGGCTTCCGCATCGACCTGCACCACAAGGACATGCAGATCATCCAGGCGGCGGCCCGCGACGCCGGGGTGGCCATCCCGGTGACGGCGCTGGTCGCCCAGATGTTGGTCTCGCTGCGCAGCCTCGACCGCGGCTCCCTCGACCACAGCGCGATCCTGACGCTGATCGAGGACCTGTCCGGCCGCGGCGGTCCCCGCCCCACCGCCGGATGAGAGGTCATCATGCTGGTTGCCCGTCCCACCACCCTGGCCGAGGTGTTCGACGCGCTCGACGAGCTCCCCGGCGCGCACCTGCTGGCCGGCGGTACGGACCTGATGGTCGAGGTGAACTTCGGCCACCGTCGCCCGCCCGCTGTGGTCGGCCTTCGTCGCGTGGAGGAGCTCACCGGCTACGACGTGCTCGACGACGAGGTCGTGCTCCGGGCCGGGGTCACCTGGACGGAGATCGAGAACGACCTGGTCGACGTCCTGCCCGGGCTGGCCGCGGCGGCCCGGACGGTGGGCTCGCCGCAGATGCGCAACGCCGGCACCATCGGCGGGAACGTCGGCACCGCCAGCCCGGCCGGCGACGGGCTGCCGGTGCTCGGCGCCCTTGACGCCACGGTGGTGCTGGCCAGCCGCGGCGGTGAGCGCCGGCTGCCGCTGGCGGAGCTCATCACCGGGGTCAAGAAGACCGTGATCCGGCCGGGCGAGGTCATCAGGGAGATCCGGGTGCCCCGTCTCGACGGCCCGCAGCAGTTCCTCAAGGTGGGCACCCGCAACGCGATGGTGATCTCGATCGTGGTCTGCGGCCTGGCCGTGGACCGGGCCGGCCGCAGCGTCCGGCTCGGCCTCGGCTCGGTGGCGCCGCGGCCGCTGCGGGCGACCGCCGCCGAGGAGTTCATCGCGGGCGAGATCGACTGGGACGCGATGACCGCCCCGCCGGAGGCGGTGGCCAGGTTCGGCGAGCTGGCCCGCGAGGCCGCAACCCCCATCTCCGACCAACGCGGCACCGCCGAGTTCCGCCGGCACGCGGTCCAGGTGGTCGCCACACGAGCACTCAAGAGGAGCCTCGCCGCATGAGCGCACAGCCTGCCGCCGCCGACGCCCAGCCCACCGAGAGCTACCGGCTGTCTGTGAACGGCCAGGACCGGGAGGTCTCCGACGCCTGGATCGGAGAGAGCCTGCTCTACGTGCTCAGGGAGCGACTCGGCCTCCCCGGCGCGAAGAACGCCTGCGAGCAGGGCGAGTGCGGCTCCTGTTCGCTCATGCTGGACGGGGTCCTCGTCGCCTCCTGCTGCGTCATGGCCGCCGACGCGGTCGGCAGCGACATCCGCACCGTGGAGGGTCTGGCCCCCGAGGGCGAGCTGACCGACGTCCAGCGGGCCTTCGTCGAGCAGGGTGCCGTGCAGTGCGGCTTCTGCATCCCCGGGATGATCGTCGCGATCCACGACCTGCTGGACCGCCGCCCCGACGCCGACGAGCTCGCGCTGCGCGAGGCCATCTCCGGCAACCTGTGCCGCTGCACCGGATACGGCCGGATCTTCGCCGCCTTCCACGCCGTCCAGGAGGAGCGTGCCCGTGCCAGCACCTAGCCTGCCCAGCACCTTCACGCGCACGCGCCGGGCTCCCGGCCTCGGCGAGAGCGTCCTGCGGCCCGATGCCCCGCCCAAGGTCCGGGGCCAGTTCGCGTTCTCCTCGGACCTGTGGATGGAGGGGATGATCTGGGGCGCGACGCTGCGCAGTCCGCACCCGTCCGCCCGGATCCGGTCCTTGGACACCGCGCCCGCCCTGGCCATCCCCGGCGTGCACGCGGTCATCACCAACGACGACCTCTGGGGCAGCCGGACCTACGGCCTGGAGCACCACGACCAGCCGGTGTTCGCCGACGGGGTGGTGCGGTTCCACGGCGAGCCGGTCGCCGCCGTCGCGGCTGACCACCCCGAGATCGCCGCTCGAGCCGCCGCCGCGGTCGTCGTCGACTACGATGTCCTCGCCCCGGTGGTCGACCCCGAGGCTGCCATGGTCGGCGACCCCATCCACCCTGGCGGGAACCTCTTCCGGCAGCTGGCCATCCGCTTCGGCGACCCGTCCGCCCAGGGTGACGTGGTCGTCGAGGGCGACTACGAGGTCGGGATGCAGGACCAGGCGTTCCTCGGCCCGGAGTCCGGTCTGGCCGTGCCCAGCGAAGACGGCGGCGTCGAGATGTACGTCGCCACCCAGTGGCTGCACGTGGACCGCGACCAGATCGCCGCCTGCCTGAACCTGCCCCGGGAGAAGGTGCGCCTCACCCTCGCGGGCACCGGCGGAGCCTTCGGCGGCCGTGAGGACCTCTCGGTCCAGATCCACGCCTGCCTGCTCGCGCTGGTGACCCGCAAGCCGGTCAAGATGGTGTACAGCCGCGAGGAGTCGTTCTTCGGCCACGTCCACCGTCATCCCGCCCGGCTCTGGTACCGCCATCACGCCACCCGTGAGGGACGACTGGTCAACGTCGAGTGCCGGATGGTGTTCGACGGTGGCGCCTACACGTCGTCCTCGACGGCCGTGATCTCCAACGCCTCGGCCTTCGCCCCCGGCCCCTACTTCACCCCGAACGCGAAGGTCGACGGCTTCGCCGTGCGTACCAACAACCCGCCGTGCGGCGCGATGCGCGGGTTCGGCGCGGTGCAGACGTCGTTCGCCGCCGAGGCGCAGATGGACCGGCTGGCCACGGCACTGGGCATGGGCCCGATCGAGCTGCGCCTGCTGAACGCGCTGAAGACGCACGACAAGCTGATCACCGGACAGGTGATCATCGGCACCGCTCCCGTGGCCGAGTGCATCGTTGCCTGCCGCGACCTCCCGATGCCCGAGGCGCTGTCGGCCGACGCCCCTGTGATGTCGTTGCCGGGAGGTGCCGGGCTGACCGCCCTGCACGGTGACGTCCGGCGAGGCGTCGGCTTCGCGGTCGGGTTCAAGAACCTGGCCTTCTCCGAGGGGTTCGACGACTACTCGACGGCGCGGGTGCGCCTGGAGCTGGGCCCGGGCGGCGAGCCGGTGGCCACGGTGCACGTCGCCACCGCCGAGGTCGGCCAGGGGTTCATCACCATCGCCCAGCAGATCGCCCGTGCCGAGCTGGGCGTCCACGAGGTCGTCGTCCAGGCCGCCGACACCCAGGTCGGCTCTGCCGGCTCCACCAGCGCGTCGCGCCAGACGATGATGTCCGGCGGCGCGGTGCAGATGGCCAGCTCGGCCGTGCGCGAGGTGCTGCTCGAGCGGGCAGCCCTCGACCTGCATCTGGCCCCGGCGGACATGGTGCTGGAAGAGGGTGAGCTGGTCACCAAGGACCGCACAGCGGGCGTGTCGCTGGCCGACGCGCTGCGCGCCGGCCCGATCGAGGCGACCCGCGAGTTCCATCACGCGCCGACGGAGCCCCTGGACGAGAACGGCCAGGGCAACGCGCACTGGTCCTTGGCGTTCGCCGCGCACCGTGCGGTCGTCGACGTCGACCCGGACCTGGGGCTGGTGCGCGTCGTCCAGGTGGCCACGGCACAGGACATCGGCAAAGCACTGAACCCCCTCGCCGTCACCGGCCAGATCGAAGGCGGCATCGCGCAGGGCGTTGGTCTTGCCGTGATGGAGGAGATCATCGTCGACCAGGGCAGGATCAGGAACCCGTCGTTCACCGACTACCTGCTCCCCACCGCCCTGGACATGCCCCCGGTGGTGCAGACCTGGATCGAGCAACCCGAGCGGGGCGCGCCGTACGGGGCCAAGGGCGTCGGCGAGCCGCCGACCATCTCCTCGACGGGTGCGGTGGTGGCCGCCATCCGCCAGGCGACCAACCTGCCGCTGACCCGGGCGCCGGTGCGGCCAGACGACATCGCACTGGCACCGGGGAAAGCGGCCCGACGAGCATGAGGTTCTCGGCGAGGTCCCGCCAGGCGTTGACGCGGAAGACTGGCACCGGGGAAAGCGGCCCGACGAGCATGAGGGGGTCGTAGGCCATGGGCATCGTCCTTGGTGCGAACAACTACGGCAAGGCGGGCAACCACCTGTTCAAGGTGGTGCGCGCCACCGGCCGGCACGAGGTTCGCGACTACCGCGTGGAGGTGGCGCTGACCGGTGGCTACGACGCCGTGCACACCGAGGGCGACAACCGCGAGGTCATGGCCACCGACACGATGCGCAACAGCGTGTACGCCGTGGCGAAGCAGGAGTCCTTCGATGCTCCGGAGGAGTACGGCCTCCGACTGGTGGACCACCTGCTGACCCAGCCGCGTGTCCTGGGCGCCCGGGTGAGCGTGGTCGAGCAGCGCTGGGACCGGATCGTGGTCGACGGCCAGCCGCACGAGCACTCCTTCACCAAGGCCTCCGGCGGCAAGCACACCGCGTCCGTCACCGGAGAAGGCGACCAGCGGAAGGTCGGCGCGGGCATCGACGACCTGCACGTGCTGAAGACCACCAACTCGGGGTGGGCGAGCTTCCTGGAGGGCGGCTACCGGACCCTGAGGGACACCGACGACCGCATCCTGGCCACCAGCATCACGGCGTCCTGGGACTACCGCGAGCCCCGCGGCGACTTCGGCGCCTGCTGGGACGGGGTGCACGAGCAGATCGGCCGCACCTTCACCGACCACTTCAGCCCGTCGGTGCAGCACACCATCTGGCGCATGGGCCAGGCCGTTCTGGAGAGATTCGAGCAGATCGAGCGGGTCAGGTTCGTCCTGCCCAACAAGCACCACATCCTCTACGACCTCGCGCCGTTCGGCCTGGACAACGACCGGGAGATCTACTGGGTCACGGTCGAGCCCTACGGGCGCATCGAGGCCACGGTCGAGCGCGACTGAGTCCCGCCAGCCGACGTCGGCCGGAGCCCCGTCGACACCGCCACAGCGCAGCAGCATCCCGGCACCCACCGAAAGGCTGGTGACAGCAGATGGCCAGGACAGACCAGAAGGCACGGGACCGCGGCGCCGTCCACCCCGTGGACGAGATCCTGCCGCCGGCCAAGCTGGCCGTCTATGGGTTCCAGCACGTGCTCGCGTTCTACGCCGGCGCCGTCATCGTGCCGATCCTGCTGGCCGGCGCGATCGACCTGACGCCCGAGCAGCTCGCCTACCTGATCAACGCCGACCTCTTCACCTGCGGCATCGCGTCGATCATCCAGTCGGTCGGCTTCTGGAGGATCGGCGTCCGGATGCCGCTGCTGCAGGGCGTCACGTTCGCCGCGGTGTCCCCGATGATCAGCATCGGCCTGGCCGAAGGCGGCGGGGTGCCGGGCCTGCGGGCGATCTACGGCTCCGTGATCGTGGCCGGGATCTTCGCGTTCCTCGTCGCGCCCTTCTTCGCAAGGCTGATCCGGCTCTTCCCCCCCATCGTCACCGGCACGGTCATCACCATCATCGGCGTCGTCCTGCTGTCGGTCGCCGCCCTGGACGCCGGCGGTGGCGGCGCCAGCCAGTTCACCGACCCACCCACGTTCGGTGCCCTGCGGAACCTGGCGTTGGCCGGCTTCACGCTGCTCGTCATCCTGCTCGTCTACTCGGCTCTTCAGCGGCTTCCTGGCCACCATCGCGGTGCTCATCGGCCTGGTGGTGGGTACGCTCACGGGCTGGCTCCTCGACTTCACCGACTTCAGCAGGGTCGGTGGCGCCGACGTGCTGGGCGTCACCACACCCTTCTACTTCGGCACCCCGACCTTCAAGGTGGCCGCGGTCGTCTCCATGGTCATCGTGATGCTGATCACCATGGTGGAGACCACGGGCGACGTCTTCGCCTGCGGTGAGATCGTCGGGAAGCCGGTGGACAAGGAGGACGTGGCGCGGGCGCTCCGGGCCGACGGCCTGGCCACCACGCTCGGCGGCCTCCTCAACTCGTTCCCGTACACCTGCTTCGCCGAGAACGTGGGGCTGGTCCGGCTCACCAAGGTGAAGAGCCGCTTCGTCGTGGCCACCGCTGGGTTGTTGATGATCATCATCGGACTCATCCCCAAGGTCGGCGCGATCGTCGCGGCGATCCCGCCGCCGGTGCTGGGTGGTGCCGGGTTCGCCCTGTTCGGTACCGTCGCAGTGATCGGCATCCAGACCCTGCGGCGGGTGGACTTCCACGACGAGCGCAACGTGATCATCCTGGCCGTCAGCCTTGGCTTCGCGATGACGCCCACCGTGTACCCGGCAATCGTCAACTTCTTCCCCGAGTCGGTGCGGACCATCATCTCCAGCGGCATCACCCTGGGCAGCATCAGCGCCATCCTGCTCAACCTGGTCTTCAACGTCTGGGGCGGCAGGAGCAACCTGGTCTCCAAGGTGCTGCCGACGCCGCGGCGCGACGAGGTCCTGAGTCTCGACCAGGTCAACCAGATGGACCGTGGGCAGTTCGTGGACACCTTCGGGAGCCTGTTCCAGGGGCCACCGTGGATCGCCGAGCAGGCGTACGAGGCCCGGCCGTTCGAGGACGTGTACGACCTGCGCAAGGCCTTCCACGACGTCCTGTTCGAGGCGCAGGCGGAGCGGCAGCTCGAGCTCATCGAGCAGTACCCGGAACTCGCGGGCACGGCCACCCGCGAGGGCCGGCTGGGCAGCCGGTCCGTCATGGACCAGGCGTTCGCGGGCCTGAACCAGCTCGACAGCGACGAGTATCACACCTTCGACGACCTCAACCGCGCCTACCGGGAGAAGTTCGGCTTCCCGCTGGTGGTTGCGGTCCGCGAGAACACCAAGGAGACCATCCTCAAGTCCGGGAACGCGCGGCTGCAGAACTCCCCCGCCGCGGAGCAGGCCACCGCGCTGGTGGAGATCGCCAAGATCGCCAACCTGCGGCTGCTCGACATCGTCGAGGAGCCAGTCAGCCAGCCGGCCGAGTGAGACCGGTCGAAGAGGTCGAAGGCCGTCGCGTCCCGGGTGCCGCGGCGGCCGCGGGAGCGGGATGGGAGGCGCGGTGAGCCGGTTGGTGCTGAGGGGCGCCCGGTGGCCCGGTGACGTCGCGATGGCCGACGGCCGGATCACCGCGGTCGGTTCGGTGCCCGAGCAGGCGGGCGACGAGGTGGTCCGGGTCGACGGCGACATCGTCACCGCCGGACTGGTCAACACCCACCACCACTTCTACCAGTGGATGACCCGCGGCTGGGCCTTCGACTGCACGCTGTTCGACTGGCTCACGACGCTGTACCCGGTCTGGGCGCGCCTCGTGCCTGAGGACGTCGAGGCGGCCGCCGCGGTGGCCATGGGCGAGCTCGCGCTCACGGGCTGCACCACCGCGGCCGACCACCACTACCTCGTGCCGGGCGGCGACGACTCGGTGTTCGACGCGATCGCCGCCGCCGCTCGCACCATCGGGATCCGTGCCCACATCGCCCGCGGCTCCATGGACCTCGGCCAGAGCAAGGGCGGGCTGCCGCCTGACTCCGTGGTGGAGGAGCTCGACGCGATCCTCTCCTCCACCCAGTCGGTGTACGAGCGGCTGCACGACGGCGAACGCATCGTGGTCACTGTCGCCCCGTGCAGCCCGTTCAGCGTCACCAGCGAGCTGATGACCGAATCCGCCGCCCTGGCCAGGCGCCACGGGCTGCGCCTGCACACCCATCTCGCCGAGACGCTCGACGAGGAGCGCGACTGCCTGGAGCGGTTCGGCCGGCGGCCGCTCCAGGTCCTCGACGACATCGGCTGGATCGCGTCTGATGTCTGGGTGGCCCACGGGATCCACTTCGACGACGCCGAGGTGCTGCGACTGGCCGAGACCGGCACCGGGGTCGCGCACTGCCCGTCGAGCAACTGCCGGCTCGGTTCGGGCATCGCCAGGGTGGTGGACCTCACCAAGGCCGGGGCGCCGGTCGGTCTCGGCGTGGACGGGGTGGCCAGCAACGAGATCGGCGGGCTGTTCCCCGAGATGCGGATGGCGTTGTTCCTGGCCCGCCAGCGGGACCTGACCTCGACCACGTTCCTTCCGGTGGACGCCCTCCGGCTGGCCACCGAGGGTGGCGCCCGATGCCTGGGCCGCGACGACGTCGGCCGGCTGGAGCCCGGCTACCGTGCGGACGTGGTCGTCTGGCCTGGTGACGATCTGGCCGACGTGCTCGACCCGCTCGCCGGGCTGGTGCTCGGGCCGGAACGGCACGCGCGGCACGTCCTCGTCGAGGGCGAGTACGTGGTGCGCGACGGCAACCTGCTCGGCGCCGACATCCACGCGCTGCGTCGGGAGCTCGCCCGCCGGGCCCGCCGGCTGTGGCCGCAGGGGGCGAGGTGACCGGGCCGGCCACCGAGGAGCGGCGACTGCGCTGGTTCAACGACCTGCCGGACGCCGAGGCCGTCGGCGAGCTGCTGCTGGTCTGTCACTCGCGGCGATGGGCGGCCCAGGTGGCTGCCGGCCGCCCCTACGCCGACGTGGCCGGACTGCAGCGGGCCGCCGATGAAGTGTGGACGGGGCTGGGCCCCGACGACTGGCGGGAGGCATTCGAGGCGCACCCGCGCATTGGCGAGCGCGGCGGCGGGTCGGCGGACTGGTCGAAGCAGGAGCAGGCCGGCGTCGGCGCCGCCGGAGAGGGCGTGCAAGCGGCCATCGCCCGCTGCAACGCCGAGTACGAGGACCGCTTCGGCCATGTGTTCCTCATCTCCGCCACGGGACGGAGCGCCGAGGAGATCCTCGCCAACCTGCGCGCCCGGCTGGACAACGACCCTGACACCGAGCTCCGGGTGGCCGCCGGGGAGCACCGGCGCATCACCCGGCTGCGGATCGAGAGGCTGATGCAGGGATGAGCGGCATCACCACGCACGTCCTGGACACCGCCCGCGGCCGGCCGGCCGCCGGCATGCGGGTCGCCCTCGACGTCCAGGCCGGCGACGGGTGGGCACCGGTCGGCAGCGGTGTCACGGGCCCCGACGGCAGGGTGCCCGGCCTGGTCCCCGAGGGGGGGCTGCGCCCGGGCGTCCACCGCATGACCTTCTTCACGGGGGACTGGTTCGCCGCCGAGGGGACCCAGGGCTTCTACCCGCTGGTGACCGTCGTCTGCATGATCAGCGACCCTGCGGCGCACCACCACATCCCGCTGCTGATCAGCCCGTACGGCTACAGCACCTACCGGGGCAGCTGACGTGCAGGAGGACATGAGCGGCCACGTCGTCGTCGCCCCCGACAAGTTCAAGGGGTCGCTCGGCGCCGCCGGCGTGGCCTCGGCGGTCGCCAGCGGTCTACGGGCTGCCGTCCCCGGCCTCGACGCGCGCGAGCATCCGGTCGCCGACGGCGGGGACGGCACCGTCGAGGCCGCGCTGTCCGCCGGCTTCGCCCGCACGGAGGTGCGCTGCACCGGTCCCACGGGGGACACCGTCCTGGCGGCGCTGGCCGTCCGCCGCGGGATCGCGGTCGTCGAGCTGGCGGAGGCGTCGGGGCTGCGGCGGCTCCCGGGCGGGCGGCTGGCTGCGATGACCGCGAGCAGCCGGGGCACCGGCGAGCTGGTCCGTGCCGCCCTCGGCCTGGGCTGCCGCCAGGTGGTGCTCGGGCTCGGCGGGAGCGCCTGCACCGACGGCGGCGCCGGCATGATCCAGGCGCTCGGAGGGCGGCTGCTCGACGCCGCCGGAGCCGACCTGTCCCGGGGTGGTGCGTCGCTCGCGGACCTGGACCGCCTCGACCTCTCCGGGTTCGACCCCCGGGTGGCGGGCACCGAGTTCGTGGTCGCCTCCGACGTCGACAACCCGCTGCTCGGCGCGCGCGGCGCCGCGGCGGTGTACGGCCCGCAGAAGGGCGCCTCCGCCGCCCAGGTGGCACTGCTGGACGCCGCCCTGGCCCGCTGGGCGGCCGTGGCCCGTGCGGCCACCGGCGTGGACGCCGCCGGCGTGCCCGGCGTCGGGGCAGCCGGGGGCGTCGGATTCGCGGCCGTGGTGTTCCTCGGGGCCGAGCTGCGCTCGGGCATCGAGTACCTGCTCGACCTGCTCGACGTGAGGTCCGCGCTGCCCGGTGCCCGACTGGTGGTGACCGGGGAGGGCTCGCTGGACGAGCAGACGCTGCACGGCAAGGCGCCCGCCGGGGTGGCGGCCGCGGCCCGCGCCGCCGGCGTGCCCGCCGTCGCGGTTGCGGGCCGGAACACGTTGCCGGCGGCAGCGCTTTTGTCCGCCGGCATCGCGCAGGCCTACACCTTGTCCGACCTCGAGGACGACCTCGGGCGCAGCATGCGCGAGCCGGTGCCGCTGCTCCGGAGACTGGCCGGCCTGATCGCGGCCGACTGGCTGGGAGGAGGAGCATGAGCCAGAACGACTTCCTCACGTTGCCCGACCTGGCAGTCCGCAGTCTGGGCGGCAGCGTCGTCGCGGCGAACGACGAGCTGTTCGCGGAGCGCGAGAACCTCATCAAGCCCGAGGCACCTGCCTACCAGACGTACACGTTCGGGCACAAGGGGCAGGTGTACGACGGGTGGGAGACCCGGCGCCGGCGGGGGCCCGGCTTCGACTGGGCCGTCGTCCGCCTCGGGGTCGCGGGCGTCGTCCGGGGGGTCGTCGTCGACACGGCGCACTTCAAGGGCAACTACCCGCCGGAGGTCTCGGTGGAAGGCTGCTCGGTGGAGGGATACCCCACGCCCGTCGAGCTCGGGCAGGGCGGCTGGGTGACGCTTGTCCCCAGATCCGCCGTGCAAGGCGATTCGCCGAACCCGTTCCACGTCGACGTGCCGCAGCGGTTCACCCACGTCCGTCTCTGCATGTACCCAGACGGTGGGGTCGCCCGCCTCCGCGTGCACGGGGAGGTCGTTCCCGACCCGCGCTACCTGACCTCCGGCGCCGTCGACCTCGCTGCCCTCGAGCACGGTGGCGATGTCAGCGGCTGCAGCAACATGTTCTACTCGTCGCCGAGGAACCTGATCTCCCCCGGGCTGGCCCGGGTCATGGGTGAAGGGTGGGAGACGGCTCGCCGCCGCGACGACGGCAACGACTGGGTGGAGCTCCGCCTCGCCGGCGCCGGCGTCGTCAGGCTCGCCGAGCTCGACACGTCGTACTTCGTCGGCAACGCACCCGGCTCGGCGTCACTGCGCGCCTGCGACGCACGCGTGGCGGACCTCACGGGCCCGGGGGCCTGGGCGGAGCTGCTCCCACGCGCCAGGCTGCTACCGGACACCAGGCACCGGTTCCGGCTGGGCACCGACGCCGAGGTGACGCATGTGCGGCTGGACGTCTTCCCGGACGGCGGCATGGCGCGCGTGCGGCTCTACGGGGACCTGACCGCGCAGGCGCGTGCCGACCTGGGTCTGCGTTGGCTCAACCTGCTGCCCGACGGGCATGCCCGGCAGGTCCTCGCCGACGACGGCGGTCTCGGCCCGGCCGGCGCCGACAAGCTCGTCTCGGCGCGGCCGCTGGCCACCCTGTCCGAGGTGCCGCAGCGGCTCCGCGCCCTCCTCGGCGGCTGACGGCGACACCCGGGAACGCTCGTCAGTCGAGCAGTGCCGCCACAGCGGTCGGGGCGTGCTCGCCCTTGGTGGCGAGCTCCTCGAACTCCACGATGTTGTCGATCTCGGTGCCCATGGCGATGTTCGTGACCCGCTCCAAGATGACCTCGACGACGACCGGCACGCGGAACTGGGCCATGAGCTTCTTCGCCTCCTCGAAGGCGGGCATCAGCTCGTCGGGCCGGTGCACCCGCAGCGCCTTGCAGCCCAGGCCTTCGGCGACCTTGACGTGGTCGACTCCGTAGCCGCCGAGCTCCGGGGAGTTCACGTTGTCGAAGGACAGCTGCACGCAGTAGTCCATCTCGAAACCGCGCTGTGCCTGCCTGATCAGGCCCAGGTACGAGTTGTTGACGACAACGTGCAGGTAGGGCAGGTTGAACTGCGCCCCGACGGCCAGCTCCTCGATCATGAACTGGAAGTCGTAGTCGCCCGACAGCGCCACCACGGTGGCCTCCGGGTCGGCCACGCACACGCCGAGCGTGGCCGGGATCGTCCATCCCAGCGGCCCGGCCTGGCCGCAGTTGATCCAGTGCCGTGGCCGGTAGACGTGCAGGAACTGCGCGGCCGCGATCTGCGAGAGGCCGATGGTGCTGACGTAGCGGGTGTCCCTGCCGAAGGCCTTGTTCATCTCCTCGTACACGCGCTGCGGCTTGACAGGCACGTCGTCGAAGTGGGTACGCCGGAGCATGGTGCGCTTGCGCTCGGCGCACGCCTCCGCCCAGGCAGAGCGGTCCGGGAGCCGCCCAGCGGCCCGGCGCTCGCGGGCCACCTCGACGAACAGGGCCAGCGCGGCCCCGGCGTCGGACACGATGGCGTAGCCGGGGGCGAAGACCCGTCCGATCTGGGTCGGCTCGATGTCGACGTGGACGAACGTGCGCCCGCGGCGGTAGGTGTCGAGGCCGCCGGTGTGCCGGTTGGCCCAGCGGTTGCCGATGCCGAGGACGAAGTCGGACGCGAGCATGGTGGCGTTCCCATACCGGTGCGAGGTCTGCAGGCCCACCATGCCGGCCATCAGCGGGTGGTCATCGGGGATGGTCCCCCAGCCCATGAGCGTCGGGACGACCGGCACGCCGACCAGCTCCGCGAACCCGACCAGCAGGTCGGCCGCGTCGGCGTTGACGACGCCGCCACCGGCCACCAGCAGCGGCCGCTCGGCCGCGGCCAGCATGTCCAGGGCCTTCTCGACCTGCGCCCTGGTGGCGGCGGGCTTGTGGGCCGGCAGCGGCTCGTAGGTGTCGACGTCGAAGTCGATCTCGGTCATCTGGACGTCGAAGGGCAGGTCGAGCAGCACCGGGCCCGGCCGGCCGGACCGCATCAGGTGGAACGCCTGCGCGAAGGCGCCGGGCACCTGGGCCGGCTCCAGCACGGTCATCGCCAGCTTCGTGACCGGCTTGGCGATGGCCGTGATGTCGACCGCCTGGAAGTCCTCCTTGTGCAGGCGCGCCACCGGGGCCTGGCCGGTGATGCACAGGATCGGGATCGAGTCGGCCGACGCCGAGTACAGCCCGGTGAGCATGTCGGTGCCGGCCGGCCCGGACGTCCCGATGCACACGCCGATGTTCCCGGCGCGGGCCCGGGTGTAGCCCTCCGCCATGTGCGAGGCGCCCTCGACGTGCCGGGCCAGCACGTGCTGAATGCCGCCGCTCTTGCGCATCGCGGCATAGAAGGGGTTGATGGCCGCGCCGGGGAGACCGAACGCGTGCCTGACTCCTTCCCGCTCGACAATGGCAACGGCGGCCTCGGCCGCGGTCATCCGAGCCATGTGGCTCCTCCTCCCGTCTCCTCGGGTCGTCGGGTCAGGACCGGGCCGACCGCTGCTCGAACGGCAACCAGCCGAAGCTGTCGACGCTGGCGCCGCTCGGCGTGTACTCGAGCCCGACGTACCCGTCGTAGCCGGATGCCGCCAGTGCGCCGAGCGGGCCGTCGAGGTCGAGCGAGCCCGTTCCCGGCTCGTGACGGCCGGGCGCGTCCGCGATCTGCACGTGCCCGATCCGGTCGCCGTACAGCTCGACTGTCTTGTCAAGGTCACAGCCGTTGACCGCCAGGTGGTAGAGATCGCAGAGGAACCGCAGATTGGTCGCGCCCGTCTCCCGCTGCACCCGGTCGATGACGCCGACGGCATCCGCAGCGGTCTTGAGGGGATACCGTGGCGCGCCACTGACGGCTTCGACGAGGACCACGCCGCCCACCCGCTCCGCGGCCGAGGCGGCCAGCGTCAACTGCTGGACCGCCAGGTCGTCCTGCTCCTCTGGCGTGGAGCCGGCGAGCCGGTTGCCGTACAGGGCGTTGAAGCTCCGACAGCCCAGCTGCTCGCCGATGCCGACGGTCACGTCGACGTTGTCGCGAAACTCGCGCGCACGGGCCGGCCAGGACGCCAGCCCGCGATCACCGCCTGGCATGTCCCCCGCGAAGAAGTTCAGGCCCACGAGCCGGACCTCGGCCTCCTGCACCGCGCTGACGAAGGAATCCACGTCACGGTCGGCCGGAACGGCGACGTCGAAGGGCCACCAGAGCTCCACAGCGTCGAATCCTGCGGACGTTGCAGCCCCAGGGCGTCCGTGCAGCGGGAGCTCGGTAAACAGGATGGACAGGTTGACGTCGAAGTTGGTCATGCAAACCCATCCCTCTAGTTTCCGTATGGCGGATACACTAGGCCGCGATACGGGCAACTGTCAAGTGGAGGAACGGGCCATCCGGGTGGCAGCGCGGCCCTAGCTCTCCCCGCCGATGTCGACGTGGTAGGCCTCGTAGACGAGGTCGAGGCCGCGCTTGCGGTGGCGGACCAGGTCGGCGAAGAGCCTGACCAGACCGTCGCGGAGCCCCTCCTCACCGTCGCGGAGCCCCTCCTCACCGTCCCGGAGCCCCTCCTCACCGTCCCGGAGCCCCTCCTCGCCGGCGACGTCGCCGTCGGGGGCCTCCCGGAGCCTGGCCATCGCTGCGTCGATCGCGCGGGCGATGGTGGCGTGCTCGCGGGTGAAGCGGTCGATCATGTTCGCCATCCGGGGCGTGTTCTCCAGGATCTCTTCGTAGAGACCGCCAGGTCCCTCGGTGACCTCGACATGGACGGTCCACACCGTCTGCAGGTGCTCGAGCACCGCGGTGAGGCGGGACGCCCAGTCGGCGGCCCGGCCCAGCGAGGGCACGGCGAGCGCGTCTTCGAAGTCGTTGAGCGCTCGACGCAGGCTGAGCCGCGGTCCCTTGGCAGCTTCGAGGGCGCCGGTCGATGCCTCATAGACCTCCCCAACCTCCATGCGCGACATCGCGGCTCCCTTCGCGAGCACCTACCGACGGAAATGGCAGCCTGCGCCAAAATTGACCATTTGTCACCGTAGACTTTTAGGACTAGGAACGCAGGCGCCTCCTATCCCCGCGAACCGGTCGTGGCCGCCCGCAGCGGCATGACGTCCCGCTGTCCCACCGCATGAACGATAACGCGGTTAGTGGTGCTGTGACCACCCGGAGTACCGGCGACGATGACCACCAGGTCGCCCGGGGCTGCGAAGCCCTCCTCCATCAGGCAGCGGTCCCCCTCTGCGATCATCGCCTCGATGTCGCCAACCCGCTCCAGCACCGGAGGGGCCTCGACGCCCCAGAACAGGGCCATGCGCCGCCGGGTGGGCTCGTACGGCGTCATCCCAACGATCGGCACGCGGGGCCGGAACCGGGAGACATAGCGGGCGGTCGCACCAGACTCGGTGAACGCGACCACAGCCCTGGCGTCCAGGTCGGTGGCGGCCTGCACGGCCGCCCGGCAGACGGTGGCTGCCACGTCCAGGCTGCCACCGACCGGCGGCGGCGGGTGCGACAGGTGCGGCGTCGCCTCGGCCTCGCGGGCGATGCGGCGCATCGTCCGCACCGCCTCGACCGGGAACGAGCCCGTGGCGGTCTCCCCTGACAGCATCACCGCGTCGGTGCCGTCGAAGATGGCGTTGGCCACGTCGCTCGCCTCGGCCCGGGTGGGTCGCGCGCTGGCCACCATCGACTCGAGCATCTGGGTGGCGGTGATCACGGGCACCCCGAGCGAGTTGGCCCGCGCGATGATCTCCTTCTGCAGCGGCGGCACCTTCTCGACCGGGAGCTCCACTCCGAGGTCGCCGCGGGCGACCATGACCGCGTCGGTGGCCTCCAGGATGTCGTCGAGGTGGTCGATCGCCTCCGGCCGCTCCAGCTTGGCGACAACGGGCATCCGGCCGCCGCGCTCGGCGATCGCCTGCTTGGCGTCGAGCACGTCCTCGGGCCGCCGCACGAACGACAGCGCGACGTAGTCGACGCCGGCGTCGATCGCGGTGGCCAGATCGGCCAGGTCCTTGGCGGTCAGCGAGGCGGCCGAGACGGCCACCCCGGGCAGGTTCACGCCCTTGCGGGAGCGGACCACCCCACCGTCGAGCACCTCGCACCGCACCTCGTCGCCGGACACCGAACGGACGCGCAGCTCGATCGTGCCGTCGTCGAGCAGGACGGAGTCGCCCGGACGGACGTCGGACGCCAGGTGCTCGTAGACGACGGGGATCTCCGGGCCCGGTGCGCGCTCGGCCCCGGAGAGCAGCACGCACTCGTCGCCGGTGCGGACGGTGACGCCCTGCTCGCCCACGATGCCGACCCGGATCTTCGGCCCCTGCAGGTCGGCGAGCACGGCCACGTTGGCCCCCCGCTCGTCCGCGGTCTTGCGCACCAGCTCGAGCCGGGCCAGGTGGTCGGCCTGCTCGCCGTGGGAGAAGTTCAGCCGCACCACGTCCAGCCCGGCGTCGATCATCTTGCCGAGCACGTCAGGATCGCTGGAGGCGGGCCCCAGGGTGGCGACGACCTTGGTCCGCTCACTGTCCACCGCCAGTCCCTCCTCTGCCCACGCGCGCGTCCCTCCTCGCCGCCCACGGGGCGGGGCTGGGCAAGAAAGCCTACCAGCGCCGGACGTCCCTGAAACCTCCCGCCCGGTCAGACGGGGGCGCCCGCCTCGTAGGCCTGGCCCACCGCCTTGGGCGGTCGCACCCGGCGGAAGAACAGCGCGAGCACGACCAGGGTGGCGATGTAGGGCAGGCTCTGGATGAAGGCGTCGTTGATCCAGCTGACCTCCAGGTACACGGTGAGCGCCTGGGTCCAGCCGAACAGCAGCGAGGCGAGCGCCGAGCCCACCACCGTCCAGTTGCCGAGGATCAGCGCGGCCAGGGCGATGAACCCGCGGCCCTGGTTCATGCCCTCGTTGTACTGGCCGACGAACTCGACCGAGAGGTAGGCGCCGGCGAGGCCCGCGAAGGCGCCCGAGATGAGCACGCCGGCGTAGCGCACCGCCACGACCCGGACGCCGAGGCTCTCGGCAGCCCGCGGGTTCTCGCCCGAGGAGCGCAGGCGCAGCCCGAACACGGTGCGGTTCATGACGTACCACGCCGCCACGCCGAGCAGCAGGGTGAACGGGACCAGCGGCGACATCTCGCCCAGCCCGGGCACGTCGATCTTGGGGAGCTGCAGCACCGCCGGGGACTGGGTGCCCTGTCCGTAGGCGACGATCGACAGGAACCGGGGAATCCCCAGGGCGAGCACGTTGATGGCCACGCCGGACACGATCTGGTCGACCCGGAAGGTGACCGTGGCGACCGCGTGGATGAGGGCGACCAGCGTCCCGGCCAGCACGGCGACGAGCAGGCCGGCGGCCGCCCCGAAGCGCAGCGCCCCCCAGGCGCCGAACCAGGTCCCGAAGATCATCATCCCGTCGATGCCGATGTTGACCACCCCGGAGCGCTCGTTGAACAGGGCACCGAGGGTGGCCAGGAACAGGGGGACGAACGCGCGGACGGCCGCCGCGATGGTGGCGATCCCGATGAGCTGGGTGACGATCTCAGGCACGCTCGTGGGTCTCCCTGAGCTGGCGGCGGGCGAGGTAGCGGCGGACGAGCTCGTAGGCGATCACGATGGTGAGGATGATGACGCCCTGGAGGATGTAGGTGACCTCCTTGGGCACGTCGGTGCTGAGCCCGATGCCGGAGCTGGCCCGGTCGAGGTAGGCGAACAGCAGCGCGGCGGCCACGATGCCAAGGCCGGAGTTGCGGCCGAGCAGCGCGATCGCGATGCCGATGAAGCCGTACCCGCGGACGTAGTCCAGCTTCATGAAGTCGTCGATGCCGAGCACGTCCTGGAGCCCGGCCAGGCCGGCCACCGCGCCCGACAGCAGCATCGCCTTCATGAACATCGCGTTGGTGCGGATGCCGGCTGGCTCGGCCGCCCGCGGGTTGGTGCCGATCACCCGCAGCTCGAAGCCGAACCGGGTGCGCCGGACGGTCAGCGAGTAGATGACCGCGGCGACCAGCGCCAACAGGAAGAACCAGGTCACCGGGGCCGAGCTCCGGAAGGAGAAGCCGAGCGAGTTGAAGAAGCCGACCATGCTGCCCACCTGCGCGCTCGGGTCCACCGGGGCGGTGCGCTGCTGGGCGATCGAGCCGACCTGGTCCGGGTCCTTCAGCGCGCCGGACAACAGGAACAGCAGCACGCCGTTGGCCAGGTAGTTCATCATGATCGTGGAGATGACCTCGTGCGCCCCCCGGTAGACCTTGAGCAGCGCGGGGACGAGTGCCCAGGCCAGGCCGCCGGCCATGCCGGCCAGGATGGTGAGGGGCAGGTGGACCGCTGTCGGGCCCGAGAGCTTCGACCCCACCACCGCCGCGGTGAGCGCCCCCATCGCGTACTGGCCCTCCACCCCGATGTTGAACAGCCCGGCCTTGAACCCGATGGCCACGGCCAGGCCGGCGAAGATGAACGGGGTGGCCCGGCCGAAGATGAACGCGAGCGAGCTGGGGTTCATCAGACCGTAGTCCCACATGGCGCTGGCCACGTCGGCCACGTCGGCCCAGCTCCGCTGGACCACCAGGACCACCAGGACCCCGAGGATGGCGGCCAGCACCAGGGAGGCGAACGGGGCCAGCAGCTGGAAGCCGAACCGGCGGGCCTGCTCGGCCCAGTCGACCCTGGGAGGTGGGACCTCGGCCGGCGGCTGGGGCGCGGGCGGCCGCTCCTCGACCTTCATGCGACCAGCCTCATGCGATCACCCCGCTGCGGGCGCTGCCACAGGCGCTCATGCGGCCGGCTCCCGGTCGGAGCGGGCCCCGGTCATGTACAGGCCGAGCTCGTTCATGGTCGCTGCCGCGCCGTCCAGCTCGGTGGCGATGCGGCCGTCGTAGATGACGCCCACCCGGTCCGACAGGGCCAGGATCTCCTCGAGGTCGGCCGAGATCAGCAGCACGGCCAGGCCGGCGTCGCGGCCCTCGACGAGCTCCTTCCACACGAACTCGGTGGCCCCGATGTCCAGCCCGCGGGTGGGGTAGGCGGCGATGAGCAGCTTGGGCTCGCTGGCGAACTCGCGGGCGAGCACGAGCTTCTGCTGGTTGCCGCCGGACAGGGCGTAGCCGGGCGCGCCCACGCTCGGCGCCTTGACCCGGAAGTCGCGGATCAGCGCGGCGGCCCGCGCCCGCATCGCCTTCGGGTCGAGGATGCCCCGGCGCGAGAACGGCGGGCGCTGGTGCTGGCCGAGCACGCCGTTCTCCCACAGGGTCATGGGCAGGACCATGCCGCGGGCGTGGCGGTCCTCCGGGATGTAGGCCAGGCCCTGCTCGCGCCGGTCCCGGACGCTCGCGGAGGTGATCTCCTCGTCGTTCAGGTAGATCCGGCCGCCGTCGGGCTGGCGCAGCCCGACCAGCGCCTCGACCAGCTCGGCCTGGCCGTTGCCCTCGACACCCGCGAGGCCGTAGATCTCCGACCGGCGCACCTCGAGGTCGACGCCGGCAACCTGCTCCTTGCCCCGCACCACGACGCGGAGGTCCTTGATCTGGAGCATGGGCGAGCCCGGGGGCGTCTTGCCGTGCACCCGCTCGAGCAGCACCGGGCGGCCGACCATCATCTCGGCCACCTCCTCCTCGGTGGTGCCGGCCGCGTCGACGGTGCCGATCGCCTTGCCGTCGCGCAGCACGGTGATCCGGTCGGCGATGGCGAGCACCTCGTCCAGGGAGTGGGCGATGAAGATGATCGTCTTCCCCTGCTCCTTGAGCGAGCGCATGCTCTGGAACAGCTCCTCGACCTCCTGGGGGACCAGCACGGCGGTCGGCTCGTCGAGGATGAGGATGTCGGCGCCCCGGTAGAGCAGCTTCAGGATCTCGACCCGCTGCTGCTGGCCCACGGCCAGCGTCTCGACCCGGTCGCCCGGGTCGAGCCTGGTGCCGAACCCGCGGGCCAGCTCGCCCACCCGGCGCTCGGCCTCGTCGAGGTCGAGCCGCCCACCCGTGCCCGGCTCAGCCCCGAGCACGACGTTCTCGGCCACGGTGAAGGCGTCCACCAGCATGAAGTGCTGGTGGACCATGCCGATGCGCAGCGCGATGGCCTTGCGCGGCGAGTCGATCCGCTCGGGCTGGCCGCGCACCAGGATCTCGCCCTCGTCGGGCTGCTCGAGCCCGTAGAGCATCTTCATGAGGGTCGACTTGCCCGCGCCGTTCTCGCCGACCAGGGCGTGCACCTCGCCCTCGCGGACCGCGAGGTCGACATGGTCGTTGGCCACCACGCCGGCGTAGCGCCGGGTGACGCCCCGGCACTCGACCGCGAGCGGCGCCTCCGGGCCCGGCTGACGCTCGACGCCCTCCGGACCGGCCACCTCTTCGGCCACGGCCAGCTCTCTTTCGGACCGGCCGGGGAGCGCGAGCTCCCCGGCCTGCTCTGCCTCGGGCCCCGGTCAGGACGTCGGCTTCTCCGGGACCGTGATCTCGCCGGCGATGATCTTCTGCTTGAGCTGGTCAAGGGTGGTCGGGATGTCGCCAAGCAGGTCCTTGTTGAACTCGTTCTGGGCGTAGTCGATCCCGCCCTCCTTGAGCCCGTAGGTCCCGAAGCCGCCCTTGAGCGTGCCGGCCACGTACTGGTCGATCGTCTGGGAGACGGCGGTGTCGACCCGCTTGAGCATCGAGGTGAGGATCCACTTCTGCTCTGCGGGGCTGGCGGTCAGGCTCTGGTCGGAGTCGACGCCGATGGCGTACTTCTTGGCGGCGGCCGCCGCCGCGATGACCCCGGCCCCGGTCCCGCCGGAGGCGTGGTAGATGACGTCGGCGCCCTGGCCGATCTGCTTGGTGGCCAGCTCCCTGCCCTTGGCCGGGTCACGGAACGCCTCCGCGGTGGTACCGGCGTAGTCGACCAGCACCTTCACGTTCTTGCCCTGCTCCTTGTTGATGTACTCGACGCCCGCCCGGTAGCCGGCCTCGAACTTCTTGATGAGGTCGCCCAGGAGGCCGCCGACGAACCCGACCGTGTTGCTCTTGGTCTTCAGGGCGGCCGCAGCGCCGACCAGGAACGACCCCTCCTGCTCCTTGAACCCGATGCAGACCAGGTTCTTGTTCTCGGTGCAGAGCGGGTCGAAGCCGTCGATGACCGCGAAGGTCACGTCGGTGTTCTCCTTGGCCGACTTGGCGATGTCCTCGGAGAACAGGAAGCCGACGCCGAAGACCAGCCCGTAGCCGTCGGCGGCGAGGCCGTCGAGCAACTCCTTGCGGTTGGAGCCGTCGGCGTTGGGCTCGACCACCCGCAGGTCGAGCTGGTTGCCGAGCTTCTGCTTGGCCTCGGTGGCGCCCCGGTTCGCCGAGTCGTTGAACGACTTGTCGCCGAGCCCACCGATGTCGAAGACGACACCCGCCTTCTTGGCGGCGACCGCAGGGGCGGTGCTCCCGCCCGCGCCGCTTGTGTCGTCGCCTCCCCCGCAGGCGGCCGCCAGCAGTGCCACCGCCACGACGAGGGTGCCGATCCGCGCACCCCGAACCCACCGCATGCGCTGCTCCTCTCGGTACTCCTGGGCGTACGCCCAGGCCCGCCACCCACCGTGGCGAGAGGTTCCGTTGCCACCGCCGGGGACCGGCGGCGGTCTGGAAGCTCGCGGTATTCATACATACCTGTTCAGAACCCGTCCACCACCATGGCGACCAACTTCGGGGCGCGCGGTAGGACAGAAGGTACGGCGCCGAGGGAGGGGGGCGCACCTGCGTACAATCCGCCTCATGCGACGGATCCTGCTCGGCTTCCTGATCGTCGTGCTCGCCTACTTCGCGGTGACCACGTTCCTGGTCGCCACCTGGATGGGCAAGGACGAGCGCCCGCCCGCGGACGCCATCGTGGTCCTCGGCGCGGCCCAGTACGACGGCCGCCCGTCCGCCATCTACCGCGCCCGTCTCGAGCACGCGGTCGACCTGTGGAACGCCCGCGCCGCCCCGCTGCTCGTGTTCACCGGCGGCAACGAGCCGGGCGACCGGTTCACCGAAGGCGGGTCGGGCGCGCGCTGGGCCGTGGGCAAGGGGGTCCCGGCGTCGGCCACCGTGGTCGAGGAGTCCAGCCGGACGACCTACGGGAACCTGGCCGGCGCCAAGCGCGCCCTCGAGGCTCGCGGCCCGAAGCAGGACCGGCGCCTGCGCATCATCGTCGTGTCCGACCCGTTCCACATGTACCGGGCGGTCAAGCAGGCCAACGACCTGGGGCTCGACGCCTACCCCTCCCCCACCCGCACCAGCCCCCTGTCCGCCAGCAAGCTCAAGCTGACCGAGTCGGTCCTGCGCGAGGACCTCGCCATCGGCGGCTATGTCATCGCCGGGAGCGGCTAGCGAGCCCACCAGGAGGACCCATTGGCCCTGACCGTCGTCGACCATCCCCTGGCCAGGACGATCCTGACCGCGCTGCGGGACGCCACCACGCCGCCACCGCTGTTCCGGCTGCTCGCCAAGCGGCTCGCGCTCGCGCTGGTGGTGGAGGCGACCCGCACGGTGCCCACCGAGGCCCGCCGGGTGACCACCCCGCTGGCCGAGGCGGACGGCAGCCGCATTGCCGCGCCGCTGGTGGCCGTGCCCATCCTGCGGGCCGGGCTCGGCATGCTCGAGGCCGTCACCGAGCTGTTCCCCGAGGTGGCCGTGGGCTATATCGGGCTCGAGCGCGACCACGCCACCTTCCAGCCGTCGGCCTACTACTCCAAGCTCCCCCCGCTCGAGGGGGCCTGGGTCCTGCTGCTCGACCCGATGCTGGCGACCGGCGGCTCGGCCTCGGCCGCCTGCACCAGCCTGTTCGCCGCCCAGCCGGCCCGGGTCACCCTGCTCAGCGTGGTGGCCGCGCCCGAGGGCATCGACCGGCTGGCCACCGAGCACCCCGACCTCGACGTGGTCACCGCCGCGGTCGACGAGCGCCTGAACGACGCGGCCTACATCGTCCCCGGCCTCGGCGACTTCGGCGATCGCCTGTACGGGACGTGAAGGTGCGTCGGATGGAGGTCGCGGGCGGCTCATCTACCTGCGGTCATCTGTCCATGTGGGGGGAGCTCGCTCCCCCCACGGCCCCCCAAGAGCGCCTGTGCCATGGCCCGGGGGATCCCCCAACAGCGCCTGCGCCATGGCCCGGGTGATCCGGACGGGTCCTCAACGGGCTCGCGGCCCTCACATTCGATAACAAAGGGAACACGGCGAGGCCGAAAGCTGAGACAAGGACCCTAACCATACGCTTCAATCTCCCGAAGCTTACGAATTAGACAAGGAGAGTAAGCGTGACCCGAGAGAGCCGGTCCGGCTCGGTCGCTCGCACCCTCCCCGACCATGGGCTGCTCGCCGCCTTCAGGGCCCTGGGGGCGGGGGAGGATCCGCGCACCGCCGGCACGGCCCTTCTCGAGCGCGCCTGCACCGCCCTTGCCGCGGAGGAGGGCGCCATCCTGCTCGCCGGGCCGGACGACCGCCTCCAGGGCGCGCCGTCCGCCCCGGACCAGCACCACGGCGATGCCGGCCCCGGCGGCCGGCTCGGCACCCGCGAGGCGGACCCGCGCCGCTGGTCGGAGGCGCTGGCCGCCGGCCACCCGGTGGCGGCCGCGGGCAGGCACCCCGAGCTGTGGTGCCCGATGGCGGTGGAGGGCCGGCCGGTGGGGGTCCTGGCCGTGCGCCGCGGCCGTCCGGCGCCGTTCACGCCCGCCGACCACGCCGCCCTCGAGGTCCTCGCCATCGGCGCGGCCGTGGCCGCCGAGCGGCTGCGGTTCCTGCGGCTCTGGGCGGACAAGCTCGACCAGGCCGACGCCGTCCACTCCCAGCTCCTCCGCTACGCCGACGACCTGCGCACGACCTGGGGAGCCGAGCGCCGGCGGGCCGAGGAGCTGCGCGAGGCCCTGGCCGCAGTCGAGCACGCCTACTCGGCTACAGTGCGCGCGCTCGCCACCGCGGTCGAGGCCAAGGACGCCTACACCGGCGGCCACCTCAACAGGGTGACCGCCTACGGCGTGCAGGTCTGCAGGGCGATCGGGGGCGGCCTGCCCGCCACCCCCGGCCTCGAGTACGCCTTTCTGCTCCACGACCTCGGCAAGATCGGCGTGCCCGACGCGGTCCTGAACAAGGCCGGCCCGCTGACCGACGAGGAGTGGGTGCTGATGCGCGAGCACCCTGCCATCGGCATGCGGATCCTCGACGGCGTGCCCCACATGGACGTCGTCCGCGAGGTGGTCTACTGCCACCACGAGCGGTGGGACGGGGCCGGCTACCCGGAAGGGCTCAAGGGCGAGGCGATCCCCCTGGCCGCCCGAGCGTTCGCCGCGGTGGACGCATTCGACGCGATGACGACCGACCGGCCCTACCGGCGGGCCGCCGGCCTCGACGAGGCGCTCGCCCGGCTCCGGGCTGCGTCGGGGGCCCAGTTCGCGCCGGACGCGGTCGACGCGATCCACCTCGTCGACCGGGGAGAGCTCCAAGCGATCCAAGCGACGGCCGTGCAAAGGCTGTAGCGGTGCGGCGGCTGCGGGTGCAGCTCACCGTGCTCCTGGCCATGCTCGGCCTGCTCGTCGCCGCCTGGGGCGCGACGATCTTCCTGGGCGCCCGCAACGCCGCCCTGCTCAACGCGTCCGAGCAGGTCAAGGTGAGCCGCTTCGACGAGCTGCGGCGCACCACCATCGACTTCGAGATGAAGTTCGTGGACGCCGAGACCAACCAGCGCAGCTTCCTGCTCACCGGCAACGTCGACGCCCGGGTGCGCTACGCCCTGGCCAGGCGGAGGGCCGACGAGCGCCTGCGCAGGGCCCGGGCGCTCGCCCTGGCCTGGCCGGCCCTGCTCCCCAGGATCGACCGCGTGCAGACCTCCTACGTCAAGTGGGCCAAGGCCGCCGAGGCCGAGATCCGAGCGCGCGACCGCTACGGGGCAGCGGCCGCGTCCATCGTGGTGGGCCAGGGCGCCAGCCAGAACCGCTTCACCGAGCTGCGCATCCACCACACCGCGCTCGACCAGGTGCTGACCGGGCTGCAGGTGGCCGCCGCGCGCCAGCAGCACTCCACCTACCAGGACACCCAGCGGCTCGCCCTCTACGCGGCCGTGATGATCCTGGCCACCGTCACGCTCATCTTCGCCTACCTGCGCCGGGCGGTCGGTGCCCCGGCTGACGCGCTGCGCTCGGCCTCGGGCCGCCTTGCCGGCGGCGACCTGGACACGCCGGTCGAGCTGCCCGTACCCAACGAGCTCGGCGCGGTGGCCGGCGACCTCGAGGTGATGCGGCGCCGGCTCGCCGGGCGTATGGAGGCCCTCCAGCGCCTGCGCGAGCTGTCGGCCAACGTGATGGGCGCCACCAGCCTGCAGGGGCTGTGCAACGTCGCGCTGGCCGGGCTCGGACCAGAGGTGGGCGCCGCCCGCGCCGCGCTCGCCGCCGTCGACCAGCGGGGCCGGCTCCAGCTCCGCGCCCTGTCCGGCTTCGGCGACCCCGAGATGGCCGAGCTGATCGTCAAGGCCGACGAGGAGATCCGGGCCGCGCTCCCGCTCCGCGACCTCTACGTGGGGCAGGTGGTCGGCATCGCCGACGTCGGCGACCTGGCCAGGACGGCCGCCGAGCCGGTGCGGGAGCTGGTGGCCAGGGTGGGGTCGCGCTCCCTGGCGCTGGTGCCGCTCGTCTCCCGGGGCTCGTTCGTCGGCCTGCTCGGGCTGTTCTGGTCCGAGCGCCACCCGCTCGACCAGGAGCAGGAGGCCCTGCTCGGGCTGGCAGGCAACCAGATCGCAGGGGCGCTGGCCGCCGCGCTCCGCTACGAGGAGGCAGAGCGGGCCGCCGGGGAGGCGCGGGCGGTGTTCTACGCGATCGCCGACGGCGTGCTGCTGACCGACCCGGCCGGGCGGGTCACGGCCATGAACCGGGCCATGGAGCTGCTCAGCGGCTGGACCGAGGCCGAGGTCCGGGGCCTGCCCTACGCCGAGGTGGTGCCGGTCGAGGAGGAGGGCAGCATCCCCATCCGGCCCGAGGCCCGCCCGCTGGCCAGGGCCATCGCCACCGGGGAGCCCGCCAGCGACCAGGGCTATGGTGTCGACCTGGTCACCCGGGACGGCCGCAAGGTGCCGGTGGCGGTCAGCTCAGCCCCGATCCTCGACCCAGGGGGCCGGGTTGTCGGCGCGGTCGACGTGGTCAGGGACGTCTCCCGCGAGCGCGAGATCGACGAGGTCAAGTCGGCCCTCATCTCCACCGTCTCCCACGAGCTGCGCACGCCGCTCACCCTCATCCACGGGTTCGCCGAGCTGCTGGTGCTGCGCGACATGCCGGTCGAGCGGCAGCGGGCCGCGGCCGAGGAGATCCTCGAGGCCTCCCGCCGGCTCGCCCGCCTCATCGACGACCTGCTCAGCGTGTCGCGCATGGAGTCCGGCCGCCTGGTCCTCGACCCCCGTCCCCTCGACCTGGCCAGCGTGGTCGAGCGGATCCTGTCGCCGTTCCGGGCCATGGCGACCAGGCACGCAATCCGGGCCGAGGCCACAAGCGGGCTCCCGGTGGTCTGGGGCGACCCTGACAAGGTCGACCAGATATTGACCAACCTCGTCGGGAATGCGATCAAATACTCCCCCGGAGGGGGGGAGGTCGTGGTGGCGGTGGAGCGCCTGCACGGAGCGGGCAATGCAGACCTGGTGCAGGTGAGCGTCCGCGACCAGGGAATCGGCATGAGCCCACGCGAGATGGGGCAGCTCTTCGAGAAGTTCTACCGGGTCGACCGGGACGAGGTCCGCCGGGCAGGCGGGACCGGCCTCGGCCTGTACATCACCAAGCGGCTGGTCGAGATGCACGGGGGCAGGATCTGGGTCGAGTCCCGGCTGGGCGCCGGCTCGGTCTTCTCCTTCACCCTCCCGAGCCGCGACGGCCTGGTCGGGAGGGGGAGCCGATGAAGCTGCTGATCGCCGACGACGAGCCGTCGGTCCGGTCGCTGGTCCACGTCACCCTGGAGGGCGACGAGCACACCATCTTCGAGGCCAGCGACGGGGTCGAGGCGCTCGAGGTGGCGCGCAGCGAGCATCCCAACCTCGTCCTGCTCGACATCATGATGCCGAAGCTGGACGGGCTCGCGGTGTGCCGGGCGATCAAGTCCGACCCGGCAACCAGCGGCACCGTGGTCATCATGCTCACCGCGCAGGCCCAGGACCGCGACCGGGACCAGGGGCTGGCCGCCGGCGCCGACGACTACTTCACCAAGCCGTTCTCGCCCCTGGCCCTGCTCAACATGGTCGAGCGGGTGCGCGAGGCGCGGCCTGGCCCGGGTGGGGCGGCCCCAGGACGCTGGTAGGCTGCTGGCCCGATCCGGTGCAGCCGACGTATCGACCGGGTGGGGCGGCCCCAGGACGCTGGTAGGGCCAGCCCGAGGCTTGCGCTCCTGGCCGGCGTGGCCAGAAATGATGTGAGCGGGTGATGCGGTCCGGCAGCCGATCGAGGAAGATGGTGCACCCGGTCCGTGTGGCGCCCGAGCGCCCGTCCAGCAACGCAATGAGGTGGTCGTCCTTGCTGCTCGTCGGATACGCCCTGGTCCTGCTCGCCCTCGTGGTCCAGCTCGTCCTGGCCGAGCTCGTCGTGCGCCGCCCGGCGACCGGCCGCCGCGCCGTCCCGTACGCCGCGATCGCCCTGACTGCCGCGAGCACCGCGGCCGGCAGCGTCCTGGAGCACGCTGCCGACGCCACCCCGGGGTTGCGCGGGCTCGTGGTCCTCTGCTTCGGCGTGGCGCTGGCCGGCGCGCTGGTGGTGGTGCGGGCGATCACCAGCCTGCTCGCGGCCGAGGAGCGCCGAGGCCGCTGACCACTGCCCGGGGTGGGCGGATGGCGTCCCACTCCACCAGCAGCCAAGGCTCGCCCGCGGTCATGACCGTGCCGGCGACGTAGCCGCCCCCGAAGCGGCTCGGCAGCACGCGGGTGTCGGGGGCGAGCCGTTCGACGCGCAGCACCTCGTCGACCAGGAACCCGACCGGGCCGAGCCGGGTCGCGACCACGACGATGCGGCCCACTGGCCCGATGTCGGGCAACCCGAGGGCGAGCCGGAGGCTGACCACCGCGACCGGCCGCTCCCCGCCACGGAGCGCGCTCAGGCTCGAAGACGGCAGCCCGGGCACCAGCGGCTGGCCGGTGCCGATGTCGACCACCTCCCGGACGGTCTCCCGGCGGCACGCATAGCCCCGCCCGGCCAGCCGGAACAGCAGCAGCTCGGCCCCTGGCCCCGACGCCTCAGCCAAGCGCCCACCCCCTTGGTCCTGACGCCTCAGCCAAGCGCCCACCCCGGGTGTGGGAGGCGGCCGGCGGTCGCGATGGGCATGGAGTCTCCTCGGGCAGGGAAGTGGCATCTGGTCAGCCGCGCTCGCGGCGCCAGGGCATGGGCCCGTGGTACTACCTCGGCAGCCCGTGCAGTCACCTACAGTGATCAGCCCCTGGCAAGAAGTAGCGCGATCCGGGCTTGGACCGGTACCCTCCGGGCTCCCGAGCGCTCGAGGGAAGGAGGGCGGCATGGCCAAGGCCAAGGTCTTCGAGTCCAGCGACATCCCCGGGGTCTGGCTGGTCGAGCTGCAGCCAATCGACGACGCACGGGGCCGCTTCATGGAGGCCTACCGCTCCTCCTGGCTGCCGTTCGCTGCCGCGATGGTGCAGGGCAACCGCTCGGAGTCGGCCCCCAACGTGCTGCGCGGCCTGCACTACCACCGGCGCCAGGCCGACTTCTGGTTCGTGCAGTCCGGGCGGGTGACGACCATGCTGCTCGACACCAGGATCGGCTCGCCCACCGAGGGCAAGCACATCACCGTCCAGCAGGGCGGCGGCAGGGAGCTCGCCGTCTACATCCCCGAGGGCATCGCCCACGGCTTCTACGCCCACGACCAGGTGGTCATGAGCTACCTGGTGACCAACGAGTTCGACGGCAGCGACGAGCTCGGGGTGGCCTGGGACGACCCCGACCTGGGGATCACCTGGCCAGGCTCGGAGCCGGTCCTGTCCGACCGGGACAGGAGGAACCAGCGCCTGGCCGACCTGCCGGCCGATCGACGCGTTCCGTACTCGGGCTGAGCGGCTATACGTTCGTGACCTCACGGCGCTACCGTGGGGGCACGTAGCTCTGCCCGTTGCTGCCCTCAGGAGCGCACCATGCTGGACCGTCGACGCCGCCTGCACGCCACGCGGCACCACAGCAACCAGGCGAAGTCCCCGCCGCCCGACCGGCCCAAGGCACCGGTGCCGCCGCCGCCGCCGAGGTGGCGGGCGTGGCTGCCCGCCCTGGGTCTCGTGCTCACGCTGGTCCTGCTCTTCCTGCCGTCACGGATGAGCCAGAGCCAGGTGCAGCAACTCGACTACACGACCCTGAAGGAGCGGGTGGCCGCGGGCGAGGTCCAGTCGGTGGAGATCGGCCGCGACGGGCACATCGAGGGCAAGCTCAAGAACGGCTCCCGCTTCCGCTCCGGCCTGCCGACCGCGCTGAACGACGACGAGCTGTCCAAGCTGCTCAACGAGAAGAACGTCGACATCAAGGCGGTCGGGCCGCAGACCTCGCTGGGGTCGGTCCTGCTCTCCCTCCTGCCGTTGTTGCTGTTTGTGGCGTTCTTCGTGTACCTGGGCCGCTCGACCAGGCGGCAGCTCGCGGGGCTGGGTGGGATCGGCCGGTCGCGCGGCAAGGTCTACGACATGGAGGAGAAGCCCTCCACGACGTTTGCGGACGTGGCCGGCTATGAGGGCGCCAAGCAGGAGGTCACCGAGGTGGTCGACTTCCTGAAGAACCCGGGCCGCTATAGCAAGGCCGGCGCGGTCGGGCCCAAGGGCGTGCTCATGGTGGGCCCGCCGGGCACCGGCAAGACCCTGCTCGCCCGGGCGGTCGCCGGCGAGGCGCACGTGCCGTTCATCTCCGTCACCGGCTCGAGCTTCGTGGAGATGTTCGTGGGCGTGGGCGCCGCCCGGGTCCGCGACCTGTTCGCCGAGGCCCGCAAGCGGGCACCCTCGATCATCTTCATCGACGAGGTCGACGCCATCGGCCAGCGCCGCGGCGGCGCGGTGGTCTCCAACGACGAACGCGACCAGACCCTGAACCAGATGCTGTCGGAGATGGACGGCTTCGACCCCGCCACCGGGGTGGTGGTGGTCGCCGCGACCAACCGGCCCGAGGTGCTCGACCCTGCCTTGCTGCGCCCCGGCCGCTTCGACCGTCAGGTCGTGATCCCCCTGCCCAACCAGAAGGAGCGCCGCGCCATCCTGGTGGTGCACACCCGCGGCAAGCCGGTCGGGCCCGACGTCGACCTGGACGTCGTCGCCCGGGGCACCCCGGGGTTCTCCGGCGCTGACCTGGCCAACCTGGTCAACGAGGCGGCCATCTTCGCGGTCCGGGCCGGCCGCGAGGTCATCAACGCGGTCGACTTCTCCGAAGCGCGTGACCGCATCCTGCTCGGCCGCCGTGACTCCTCCAACGCCCTGCTGCCCGACGAGCAGCGCGCCGTCGCCGTCCACGAGGGCGGCCACGCCCTGGTCGCGGCCATCTCCGAGCACGGCGACCCGGTCGCCAAGGTCACCATCCTGCCCGCCGGCCAGGCCCTGGGCGTGACCGAGCAGCTGCCCATCGACGAGCGCCACCTGTACACCGAGGGCTACCTCAAAGACTCCCTCGCCATCCGCATGGGCGGCCGCGCCGCCGAGCACCTGGTCTTCGGGGAGGGCTCCACCGGCGCCTCCAACGACCTCGCCGGCGCCACCGACCTGGCCATGCGCATGGTCCGCGAGTTCGGCATGAGCCCGGTGCTTGGCCCGGTCGGGTTCGCCTCGGGCAGCCCCATGTACCTCGGCGGCGAGGAGGTGCGCAGCCGGCCCTACGCCGAAGCGACCCAGCGGGTGATCGACGAGGAGGTGGGGAAGTTCCTGCGGGAAGCCGACGGCAGGGCCACCGCCATGCTCACCGAGCACCGCGACGCCCTCGACCGCCTCACCGAGCTGCTGCTGGAACGCGAGACCGTCGACGGCACCGACGTCGACGAGGTCCTCGGCCGCATCCCCGGCCAGTCCGAACCGGTCGGCGCCACCGGCCACGCCACCACGGCCACCACGGCCACCACGGCCACGGCCGCCACGGCCACGGCCGCCACGGCCGCCACGACTACCACCGCCGCCGCGGCCACCACCGACCGCCGGGAGCCTGGGCAGCCGGCCCGCTGAGCGGCCGGCTCTGTCCGCCGCAGGGGTCCCATTTGTCCGCGCACGGCTCCTGTGCGCTACTGGAGGCGCCGATCACCCAGGAGGTCGCCGGCACGCGACGATGACGATCACCAGCCCACTGCTTCCCACCGACCCTCCAACTGGCTGGCGCCCGAGCAGCTCCGCCACAACGCCTCCCCGCTCACCGACGTGTTCGCCTGGGGCGGACTGGTGGCGTTCGCGGCCACCGGGCGGACGCCGTTCGGCTCCGGGCCACCCGAGGCGATCGTCCACCGCATCCTGCACGAGCCACCCGACCTCGGCAGCCTCGCCGGCGACCTCCGCGGCGTGGTCGAGTCGGCCATGCGCAAGCAGCCGGACGAGCGGCCCTCCGCCGCCGCGCTGCTCGCCCGTCTGCTCGGCAGCAACACCCCCCGAGCCGACGCGGCGGTGGTCGCGACCCGGGTCGTCCAGCGCACCTGGATCGGCACCGGCCTGTGGGAGCGCGAGGATCAGGAGCGGCTCCCGGCCCCCGGTCCAGCTCGGGCCCCCGGTCCACCGGCTCGGCCAGCGTCGCCGGCCCAGCCCAGGGGGGACGGCGTGCTGCCCTTGCCTGCCCCCGCCTGGACCTCCAAGGCACAGCGCGGCGCAGCGCGGCCCCCGGCGGCCTCGGGCACGCCGCAGGCAGCCGGACGGGGCCCGGCTGCGGGAAGCCGGGGAGGCAAGGGGCCGGCGCTGCCGGCCGCCGGCGACCGGAGCCGCCGGGGAGTGCTGGCCGACGCGCTCCCCGGCGGCATGGGCCGCGACGTCCTGCTCGTGCTCGCGTTCGCCGCCGTCCTGCTGGTGGCCCTCGCCGCCAACCCGAACCCCACTCGGAGGACGCTGCTGGTCACCGCCCCGCTCATGCTGGCCCTGGCCGGGGCGGCGCTGCTCGGCACCGGTCGGGCGGTCGCCGGGCTGGTTCTCGGCGTGGTCGCCTTCGACCTGCTCTCGAGGAACCCGGTGGTCAGGCCCCTGCACCTGGCCGCGTACGGGTTCGTGGCGCTGACCATGGCCGTGGCCGGCCATCTGGCCGGGCAGGGCCGCCTCTGGCGGCCGGCCCGGGCCGTGCTGGGCCTGGCTGCCGGCTACGCCCTGCTCAGGCGGGGCTCGTGGCCGGCTCGGTGATCATCAACCACCAGCTCCCGGCGACCATCCCGTTCCCGTGAGGCCGGGCCGGAGCCCCGTCCCCGGCCCGACGCGTGGCGGCCGGCGCGAGCGCGCCGGCCGCCGTGGCCTCGCGCGCCCGGTCAGAGCCGCTGCCAAATAACCTGGCCAGGAGGAGTGCTGCTTACCTCGGTGTTCCGGCGGTGGAACGACCAAGTTGTTGGCTGGCAAGCCCTCAGACGCGCCGCGTGCCCCGGCCGCGCAGCGTGGCCCGGTAGACCAGCAGCACGATGACCGCGCCCCCGATCGAACCGATCCAGCCAGCAGGCGAGATGTCCGCGTCGCCCCGGAAGATCAGGTTGATGAGGAACCCACCCACGAACGACCCGACGACGCCGAGCAGGATCGTCATCGGGATGCTCATCGGGTCGGGACCGGGGACCAGCAACCGCGCCAGGAACCCGGCGACCGCGCCGATGACGATGAGGCCGATGATGAACCCGACCATGGGAGACCTTCCTTTCCGAAGGGTGCCTCTGGCTCACACTGGCGTGTCTCTCCATTTGGACTCGCGCCGAACCACAGTAGTTTCACCGAGCTGCCGGATTCCTCGGCATCGGTGTGGATGCGCCCCCCGGCGGGACATCGGGTGGACGGCGTCGCCGGGCAGAAGGAGGAACGATGCGCGTCGAAGCGGTACAGGCGGACATCACCGGCGAGCGGGTGGACGCCATCGTGAACGCGGCCAACTCCTCGCTCGCCGGCGGCGGCGGGGTCGACGGGGCCATCCACCGGGCCGCCGGACCGGAGCTCAAGGCCGAGTGCCTGGCGCTCGGGGGCTGCCCGACCGGGGACGCCAAGGCGACCAGTGGCTACCGGCTGCCGGCCCGCTGGGTCATCCACACGGTGGGGCCGGTGTGGCGTGGCGGCGGCCATGGCGAGCCCGAGTTGCTCGCCTCCTGCTACCGCCGCAGCCTCGAGGTGGCCGACGAGCTGGGCGCACGCTCGGTCGCCTTCCCGGCCATCTCCACCGGCGTGTACGGCTACCCGCCCGAGCAGGCAGCCCGGGTCGCGGTCGACACCCTGCACAGCGCCACCACCCGGGTGGGGCTGGCCAGGCTGGTTGCCTTCGATGACCGCACGCTCGGGCTCTATCAGGAGCTGCTGGGGTAGCTGGATCATCACCCGGCCGCCGGCGACGTCGAGGGTGACGCCGGTGACCCACGAGGGCGCGTGGCATTTCTGGGAACTCGCAGAGTTGTGCTGGTATCGCGCGCGTGCTAGAACTCGCACCGCCCGATCCCCGGCTTCCGTCGGCGTTCGCTCGCGAGGGAGGGGCGCATGCGGACCGTTCCCCCACCCGCCGTCGACGTCCAGGACCTCGAGCAGTTCGGCTACCGGCAGCGGTTCCCCCGGACGCTGAAGTCGTTCGATTCGTTCGCCATCGGGTTCTCGTTCATCTCGATCACGACCTCGGCGTTCACCTTGTTCGGGTTCGTGCTGACCACGGCCGGGCCGGCGGGCATCTGGACCTACCTCATCGCCGGGACCGGGCAGACGCTGGTCGCCCTGGTCTGCGCGGCCCTGGCGGTCAGGTTCCCGCTCGCCGGCGCCTCCTACCAGTGGGGCGCGCGGCTGGTCAACCCGGTCGTGGGCTGGTGGCTGGGCTGGCTGTGGCTCACCTACCTCATCCTCGCCATCCTCGCGGTCGACTACGCCTTCGTGCAGGCCGCGTTCCAGCCGCTGCTCGGCCTGACCTACACCCCGGCGAGCGCCGCCGAGCAGACGGCCGCGGTCGTGGCCGTCCAGGCCGGCATCATCGTCTGGTCGACCAGGGCCACCACCAGGGTCAACAACGCTGCTGTGGTGTTTGAGATCGTCGGAATCGCCGAGCTGGTGATCGTGCTGGGGTCGGCCGCCTTCCTGGCCGGCCACGGTCACTGGGACAACCTGTTCTCGACCGGGACCCTGCCCCGGGAGGGCTGGTTCGGCTGGCTCGGTCCGTTCATGCTGGCGACGCTGCTCGGCGGCTACAACCTGGTGGGGTTCGAGTCGGTCGCCAACCTCGCCGAGGAGACCGAGGACCCCCGCAAGGTCGTGCCAAGGGGCATGCTCCGCGCCATGATCGGCTCCGCCGTGCTCGGCTTCGTGTTCCTGGCGGCCCTGGCGGTCACCGTCGGCGACGTCCAGGCGACCACCGCCAGCCCGGCGCCGGTCGCCTTCATCCTCGAGAACGTGCTCGGCAGCGCGATCGTGAAGATCTTCCTCGCGTTCATCTGCGTGTCGATCTTCTGCTGCGGCCTGATCGTCATGGTCACCGGCTCCCGGCTGGCCTGGGCGATGGCCCGCGACCGGCGCCTGCCCGGCCACCAGCTGCTCGCCCGCGTGCCGAGGGCGACGGGCGGTCCCACCTGGGCGACCCTGCTGGTGGCGCTCGCCTGCGTGCTGATCGTGCTCTCGCTGGCAGGCAACCCGCAGGCGCTGCTCAACCTGGTAGCCGCCTCCACGCTGCTGCCCGCCATCCTCTACACCGGCATCGTGCTCACCTACGTCGTCTCGGCGCGCATGCTCGAGCTCGAGCGCGGCCTGTTCCACCTCGGCCGCTGGGAGAAACCCGTCATCGCCGGTGCGCTGCTGTGGCTCGCCTACGAGTTCGTCATCATGCTCGGCCCCGCCCAGTTCCGGACGGCGCAGGCCTACAACGCCGGGGTGATCCTGCTCGGCCTGGTCGCGTTCGGCCTGACCTGGCTGCTCAACCCGGAGGTCATGCGGCGGGACGGGACCGTCCCGCCACGTGGCCGCAGCTCGGTCAGGCACCGGGAGGGGTAACTGGGCGGCGCCAGGTCGTCACGTGCCCAGGCACGGGCACGGACGGATCAAGCCGCGGATCGGGATCGGGCACACCCGGGACCAGCGCCAGGGGCAGCACGCCGGCCCACACCGGCAGGGCGTAGTCCTGCTCGTCGTCCTTTGGCGGGCCGGTGCGAACCTTCGCCGACACCTCGGCCAGCGGCACCGCCAGCAACGCCGTGGCGGCCAGCTCCTGGCGGCCGCCACCACGAACCGCGGAGCTGCGGCCCGGGACGATGTGCTCGACCAGGGCGCGCAGGGTCGCCTCCTTCTCCCTCCGGTCGGTGACCAGGCGAGTCCGGCCGAGCACCATCACCGAGCGGTACTGGAACGAGTGGTGGAACGCCGATCGCGCAAGGACAATGCCGTCAAGCAGTGTGACGGTGACGCACACGTCCATGTCCGGCCGCAGCCCGAGCCGGCTGCCGGTCGAGCCGTGCAGGTACAGGGTCTCGCCGACGCGGGTGTAGCCGGTCGGGAGGGCGTACGGCTGCCCGTCGACGACGAAGCCGACATGGCAGATGACACCCTCGTCGAGGATCGCGTGGACCGTTCCGCGGTCGTAGGCGCCCCGCTCCGGGAGCCGCCGCAGCTTCGTCCTGGCCGTCGGGGTGTACATCGCCCTCATCCTTGCACGCTGGCATCTTTGTTATAGTACGAATCTATGAATGTACTGGCACGATATCACGTCCGCGGCCGTGGGGCAGCAGAGATCGCCGCGAGCATCGAGGCCGGGGTCCGGGAGGGCCGGCTCGGGCCAGGGACGCACCTGCCGACCGTCCGGGACCTGGCCGCCGACCTCGGGGTGAGCCCGGCCACGGCGGCCGCGGCCTACGCCGCCCTGCGTCGGCGGGGGGTGGTGACGGCCAGCGGGCGGCGGGGCACCCGGGTCGCCGAGCGCCCGCCGCTGCCGATCCGCCCCGCCGCGCCCCTGCCGGCTGGCGTGCACGACCTGGCCGCCGGCAACCCCGACCCCGACCTGCTCCCGGCGGTCGGCCCGGTGCTCGCCCGGCTCGACCTCGGGGCCCGGCTGTACGACCAGCGGCCGAACCTACCCGCCCTGGTCGAGACCGCGAGGGCCCGGCTCGCCAGCGACGGCGTGCCGGCCGGGCCGGTCGCCGTGGTCAGCGGGGCGATGGACGGGGTCGAGCGCGTCCTCGCCGCCCACCTGCGTGCGGGCGACCGGGTGGCGGTCGAGGACCCGGGCTATCCGCGCGTGTTCGACCTGCTGGCCGCGCTCGGGCTGGTGGCGGAGCCGGTGCGCCTTGACCGCGGCGGCCCACTGCCCGGCGACCTCGACCGGGCGCTCGGCCGGTCGGCGGCCGCGTTCGTGCTCACCCCCCGGGCCCAGAACCCGTCTGGTGCCGCGCTCGGTCCGGAGCGCGCAGCCGAGCTGCGGCGGGTCCTGGACGGCCACCCCGCGACGCTGGTGGTCGAGGACGACCACGCCGGCACGGTCGCGGGCGCGCCGTACCGCAGCCTGTGCCAGGGCCGGGCCCGCTGGGCGGTTGTCCGCTCAGTGGCCAAGGCGCTCGGGCCGGACCTGCGGGTGGCGGTGGTCACCGGCGACCCGGACACCGTCGGCCGGGTCGAGGGCCGCCAGCTCCTCGGTCCCGGCTGGGTCAGCCACGTCCTGCAGGGGATCGTGGCCGAGCTGTGGGCCGACCCGGGCACCGCGGGCGTCCTGGAACGCGCGGCCGCCGCCTACGCCGACAGGCGCCACACCCTGGTCGGGGCGCTCGCCCGCCACGGCATCGCCGGCCACGGCGACTCCGGGCTGAACGTCTGGGTGCCCGTGCCCGAGGAGACCAGCACCGCCGCGCTGCTGCTCGAGGCGGGCTGGGCGGTGGCGGCCGGCGAGCGCTACCGGCTCCGCTCCGGCCCGGCCGTCCGGGTCACCGTCTCGACCCTGCGCGACCCAGCCGAGGCCGACCGCCTGGCCGCCACCCTGGCCGGCGCCCTCGAGCCCCGCCGCCGCACCTGGTCGGCCTGACCGGGGCCGCGCCGCCCACGCCCGCGAGGGGTCGCCGTGGGCGCGTCGTGGCCCCGGTCAGGCGGGTCAGCCTGCGGCGCGTTCCTTGGCCACCTGGGCCCGTGCCGCCGGAACGATCTCCTCGGCGAACCGCGACAGCTGGCCAGGCCCCTCGGCCCACAGGACGAAGGTGTCGAAGCCGTGCTCGACCACCAGCGTGGTCAGCTCGTCGACCCACTGCGCCACCGGGCCCCGCAGGACGCCCTCGGAGGCGCCGTCGGCGATGGCACCGCCGACGTTGAGCACCCGGCGGAGCTCGCCCGGGTCGCGTCCCGCCTCGGCTGCGCCCTCGTCCAGCCGGGCCGCCATGTCGACGAGGGGTTGCAGCTCGCCACGGAAGGACGGCACCCAGCCGTCGGCCACCCGCCCGGCCAGCCGCAGCGCCCTGGGCCCGTACACGCCCAGCCAGATGCCGATGGGGTGTGCCGGCACCGGTCCGGACTGCGCGCCGGCCAGCCGGTAGTGCGCTCCCTCGAAGCGGAGGTTCCGCTCGCCGCTCCACACCCGGCGGATCACCTCGATGGCCTCGGCCAGGGCCGCGTACGACGCAGCGGGGCTGCGCCGCGGGCCGCCGTAGGCCCAGATCGCGTCCCAGAAGCCGCCCGCGCCGAGCCCGAGCTCGAACCGGCCGCCGCTGAGCACGTCGAGGCTCGCGGCCGCCTTGGCGAGCACCGCGGGCGGGCGGAGCGGCAGGTTGGCCACATCGGGGAAGAGGCCGACCCGCGACGTCGTCGCGGCGACCATGGCAAGCAACGTCCAGGTGTCGACGAACCGGCGCTGGTAGGGATGGTCCTGGATGCCGATGTAGTCCAAGCCCAGCCGCTCGACCTCCCGCGCGGTGTCCAGCAGCGGATCGGTGGCGTTGGGGATGAGGAAGTACCCGAACTTCACCTCGCGGCCGTAGTCGGTCATGGGGGTTCCTCACACATGGGCTTCAGCGCTCGCGGAGCTTGGAGAGCAGGCGGAGCAGCTCGGGGCCCAACGCTACCCCACTTTCGCGTCCTGGTTCGTGATCGCGGAACGTCACGGGGCTGCTCTACGTTGAACGGTGAACACCGAGTGACAGGAGCCCGACCTGGCCGACATGACCCAACCGCCCCCGGAGGGCCTGGCCCTGCCCACGCTCCGGCGGATCGTCGGGCTGCTGCGACCGCACTGGAGGCGCGCGCTGGTCGCGTTCGCGCTCGGCCTGGCCATGATGACGATCACCACCGTCATCCCGAGGATCATCAGGACCATCATCGACGACGGCCTCACCAGGCGGGTCCCTGGCGTCCTCGGCCGGGAGATCGCGCTGCTGGTGGTGCTCGCGCTGGTCCGCTGGGCCTGCGCCGGCCTGCGCCGTAACACCTCGGCCCGGATCGGCACCGACGTCGAGGTCGACCTGCGCGCGCGGCTGGCCGGGCACCTGCTCGCGCTGGAGCCGGGCTGGCACGACCGGGCCCAGACCGGGCAGCTGCTGTCCCGCTACACCTCCGACATCCGCTCGGTGCGCTACTTCCTGTCCTGGGGCCTGGTGTTCAGCGTGCTGAACCTGGCGACGTTCTTCATCGCCGGCGCCCAGATGTGGAGCCTCTCCCCCAGGCTGACGCTGGTCACCCTGGCGGTCGGGCCGCCGCTGGTGTACGGGGCGGTCCGCTACAACAGCCGCCTGCACCGGGTCTACTGGCAGGTGCAGCAGGAGGTGGGCGAGCTCACCACGGTGGTGGAGGAGAACGCGGCCGGCGTGCGGGTGGTCAAGGCGTTCGGGCGCGAGGCCGAGCAGCAGGCGCGCCTGGAGGCCGAGGCCGGCGCGATCCTGTCCGAGAACCTGAAGGCGGCCCGGCTGCGCGCCTTCTACCCCCCCCTGCTGGCCACGCTCCCCCAGCTCAGCCTGGCCGCGATCGTCTGGTACGGGGGCCGGATGGCCGTCGAGGGCGACATCACCCTTGGCACCCTGGTCGCCTTCAACTCCTACCTGGTCCTGCTCGCCTGGCCGCTGCAGTCCCTCGGCATGCTGTTCGGCTTCGCCCAGCGGGCCGCGGCCAGCGCCGAGCGGGTGTTCGAGGTGCTCGACCAGCCGCCCGGCATCGCCGACCGGCCCGGCGCGGTGCCGCTCCCGGCGCCAGCGTCCGGCCCGGGCGGGACGCGGGGCGCCCGGGTCACCTTCGAGAGGGTGCGGTTCCGCTACAGCGACGTGGCCCGCCCGAGCCTGGTCGACGTCGACCTGGACGTGCCGGCGGGGACGCGGGTGGCGGTGGTGGGCGGCACCGGCTCGGGCAAGTCCACGCTGGCCGCCCTGGTGCCCCGGCTCTACGAGCCGAGCGCGGGCCGGGTCCTGGTCGACGGCCACGACGTGGCCGGGCTCACCCTGGACTCGCTGCGGGAGGCCGTGGCCGTGGTCCACCAGGAGCCGGTGCTGTTCTCGGCCACCCTGCGGGAGAACGTCGCCTTCGGCCAGCCCGGCGCGACCGACGGGGAGGTGCTGGCCGCCCTGGGCGCGGCCGCCGCCCTGGACGTGGTCGATGCGCTGCCCGACGGGCTCGACACGGTCGTGGGCGAGCAGGGCTACACCCTCTCAGGCGGCCAGCGGCAGCGGGTCGCGCTGGCCCGCGCGCTGCTGATGCGACCGCGGGTGCTGATCCTGGACGACGCCCTCTCCTCGGTGGACATCGCCACCGAGGCACGCATCCTGGAAGGCCTGGACGGCGCCCTGGGCAGCGCCACCGTGCTGCTGGTGGCCAACCGGCGGGCGACCCTGCGGCTCGCGGACCGGATCGTCCTGCTCGACCGGGGCCGGGTGGCCGCGACAGGCAGCCACGAGGACCTGGTCGAGCGCGAGCCTCGGTACCGGGCGGTGCTCGCCCACGCAGGGGCGGGCGTGGACCGCCTGGTCGCCGACGGCGCCGACGGCGCCGGGGCCGAGGGCGCCGGGGCCGAGGGGCAGGCGGCACATGTCTAGGCCGCGGGCCGGCCAGGGCGGGAGGCCGGCCGGCGGGACCGGCCGGCGACCGGAACGGGCCGCCAGGGCGGCCCGCGGGCGGGAGCGGTCCACGGGGTCTGGCCGCCAGGCCAGAGCGTGGCTGTGGCCGCTGGTCCGCCCCCACCGCGGCCTGGTCGTCGTCGCCTCGCTGGCCGTGCTCACCCAGACCGCGGCCGGGCTGGCCATGCCGTACCTGGTCAAGGTGGCGATCGACCGCGGCATCGTCCCGCGCCGGCTGGAGGTGATCGACCGGGTGGTGGTCGCCTACGTGGGGCTCACGCTGGTGCAGTTCCTGGCCGGCCGGGTGGAGACGCTGATGGTCGCGACCGTCGGCCAGCGGGTGCTGTTCGCGGTCCGCCGCCACCTCTTCGGCCACCTGCAGCGCCTCTCGCTCGACTTCTACGAGCGCGAGCGCACGGGCCGGCTGGTGGCCCGCATGACGAGCGACGTGGAGGCCATGAGCGACCTGGTCACCGACGGGCTCGTCAACCTGGTGACGAGCCTGGTCACCCTGGTCGGGATCGCCGTCATCCTGGTCGTCCTCGACTGGCGGCTGGCGCTGGCCACCCTGGCCGTGGCGCCGCTCGTGGCCTTGGCCGCCACCCTGTTCCGGCGCTGGTCGGCGCCTGCCTACCGCCAGGTTCGGGAGACCGCCGCGGTGGTCACCGTGCACGCGCAGGAGTCGATGGCCGGGGTGCGGGCGATCCAGTCGTTCCGCAGGGAGGGGGCCACCCTGGACCGCCTCGCCGAGGCCAATGACGCGGAGCGCCGGGCCCACTGGTGGACGATCGCGCTGGCCTCGGTCTTCTTCCCAGGGATCGAGTTCGTGGGCACCGCCGCGACCGTGGTCGTCCTCGGCGTCGGCGGCACCCAGGTGCTCAACGGCAGCCTCCAGATCGGCACGCTGGCCGCGTTCCTGCTCTACCTGCGCAGCCTGTTCGACCCCGTGCAGCAGCTCTCGGAGCTGTACGACACGCTGCAGGCGGCCACCGCCGGGGCCGAGCGGATCGGGGCCGTGCTGGCGGTGGAGCCGACCGTCCGCGAGGCGGCCAGGCCGGTCGCCCTGCCGGCGCCCAGGGGCGACGTCCGGCTCGAGGGCGTGCGCTTCGCCTACGCCGCGCCCCCGCCGGAGGCAGGCGCCAGGCCCGGGTCGCCGGGGACAGGCGCCGGGCCCCGGTCGCCGCAGGGCTCGGATGTGACCAGGGAGGTGCTGCACGGCATCGACCTGCACGTACCCGCAGGCACCACGCTGGCCCTGGTCGGGCCGACCGGCGCCGGCAAGTCGACCGTGGCCAAGCTGATCGCCCGCTTCTACGACCCCCAGAGCGGGCGGGTGACCCTGGACGGGGTCGACCTGCGCCAGGTCCGCCTGGCCGACCTGCGCACCGCCATGGGCTACGTCCCGCAGGAGGGCTTCCTGTTCTCGAGCTTTGACAGTGGAAGAGCAACGGTGGCCGACAACATCCGCTTTGGCCGCCCCCAGGCCACTCGAGTGGAGGTCGAGGCCGCGGCCAGGGCGATCGGGACCCATCAGGTGATCGCCGGCCTGCCCCACGGCTACGACACCCAGGTCGGCCAGCGCGGCGCCCTGCTGTCGGCCGGGGAGCGCCAGCTGATCGGCTTCGCCCGCGCCTGGCTCGCCGACCCCGCCCTGCTCATCCTCGACGAGGCCACCTCCAACCTGGATGTGATCACCGAGGCGCGGGTGCAGCAGGCCCTGCGGCGCCTGCGCCAGGGACGCACCACCATCGTGATCGCCCACCGGCTGTCCACCGTGCTGGAGGCCGACCAGATCGCCGTGATCGAGGACGGCCAGGTGGTCGAGGCCGGCCCACCCGGCGGGCTGCTGGCCGCTGGCGGCCGCTTCGCCGGCCTGTACGACCGCTGGCTGGCCGGGGCGGCCTGAACTGCCACCGGACGGGGTGCCGGCACGATGCTGTGTCCAGCTCGGCCGGAGACTCGTGGCTCCCAGTCCGACGCCGACCTACCGTGGGCGCACAAGGAGCGTGAGAACCCGGACGGGTGTACGTGAGGACCCCGCCACCACGCAGCGTGTGCAGGGCCCGCTGGATCCGGAGCCGCACTGCCGACAGCGCATCCGCAGAACATGACCCCCGAACGCCGCGAAGCTCCTAACCAACTAGCGGCCAGGACGTTCATCGTCAGCGTCTCCTGCGCGATCCAGGTTCTTCTGGCGTCCTTCTCGGTATCTCCGAGGGGCCTGTCAGCAGGTGGACGGCGAGCAGGGTGAGCCAGCTCCAGCCGACGGTGATGGTGATGCGCTGGAACAGCCCACCGAGCTCCGCCAGACCTTCGGCCTGGTTGAAGGCCATGCTGGCAAGGACGAACCCGACCGCGAAGACGACACCGGTCGCCGCCGAGTAGACCGCCCATCCGCGCTGGCCCCATCCGGCGAAGCGCCGGGCGACCACGAAGCAGGCGACGGGCAGTCCCACGAAGGTCGGGACCGAGAGCAGGCCGTCTCCCGCCTCGCCGCCCTTGCCTTCTCTAGCACGCATGCATCCTCGCGTTCGCAGCAGGATTAGATACTAGATGGGTCGCGACATCTCGTCTAGTATGGTCTCATGCCACCACCGATGATCACCAAGCAGCAGGTCCTGGCGGCCCTCGCCGCAGTCGGGCAGAGGAACGGCCACGGGCGAGGCGAGCACGAGGACGGCCTTGCCGGCCTGTCCATGGAGGAGCTGGCCGCCAGAGCCGGGGTCTCCCGCGCCACGTTGTACCGGCTGTTCGGCAGCCAACAAAACCTGCTCGGCGAACTCGGTCTTGAGCCGCCGCCCACCGTGCGCAGCCGTGTCCTCGACACCGCGCTGGAGCTGGTCGGCCGCCACGGCCTAGCTGAGCTGTCCATGGACGAGCTGGCCGCCAGAGCCGGGGTCTCCCGCGCCACCCTGTACCGGCTGTTTCCCGGCAAGGTGGCCCTGTTCGCCGAGCTGGTGCGGCGCTTCTCACCCTTCGAGCCGATCGCGGCCGTGCTGGAGACCATGGGCAACCGGCCACCGGCCGAGGTCATCCCCGCGGTCGCCCACGCCATGGCCGCCTCCATGGACGGCCACATCGGCCTGCTGCTGCAGCTGCTGTTTGAGTTCTCCCGCAGCGATCCCGACCACCACGTCGGCGCCGACTTCCAGAAGGATGCGGCCCGGGCGATGCGGACCCTGCCGCTGGTGGCACGTTACCTGGACGAGCAGATGGCAGCCGGCCGCCTGCGCCAGATGGACCCGGTCCTGGCGGTGCACGCCCTGGCCGGCCCGATCGTGATGCACCTGCTCATGCAGGCGCCGGCCGAGTCCCGGCCCGGTCTTGGCCGCGGGGTGGCCTTGCCCCTTGAGGAGGTCGTCGACGAGCTGGTCGGGATCTGGCTGCGGGCCACGACCCCCGGCGACGGCGAGCACCACCAGCGCACGTCGAGGATACGGAGCAAGCACGATGGCTGAACAGCCACAGACCTGGGCGCAGACCCCGCCCCACGAGGTCGAGCCTGACAGGTTCCCGCCCGTCATCAGCCTCGCTGAGGCCGCCGACCTCGACCCTGCCCGGGCGCGGGCGCTGCTGGGGACAAAGGCGGCCAGCCTCGCGCGCCTGGCCGGGGCCGGCTGTCCGGTGCCGGCCGGGGTGGTGGTGACCGCGGCCGCCGCGGCGGACTGGGACCAGGCGTGTGTGCGGCTGCGCAGCGCCGTTGCCGAGCTGGGTGACGGCCGGGGCCAGCGGTTCGCAGTGCGCTCCTCAGCCACCGCGGAGGATCTTGCGGGTGCGTCGTTCGCCGGCCAGTACGAGACCGTCCTGGACGTCGGTGGCGACGAGCTGCCTGAGGCGGTGCGACACGTCGTGGATGCGGCCGCCTCGGCACGCGTGTCGGCCTACCGGCAGGCCCACCCTGAGGCAGCCGCAGCGGACCCGTCCGGGTCGGGGATGGCGGTCCTGGTCCAGGTCATGGTGGCGGCGGATGCGGCCGGGGTTGCGTTCACCGCCAACCCGCTCACCGGCGACCGCAGCGAGGTCGTCATCACCGCCGTCCGCGGGCTGGGCGAGCGGCTGGTCTCCGGCGAGGCGACCGGCGACCAGTGGGTCGTCCGCGACGGGAAGGCCAGGTGCACGCGGGCGGCGGAGCAGGCGATCAACGCCGACCAGGCCCGCCAGGTCGCCACGCTCGCCCGCCGCGTCCACGACCACTTTGCCACCCCGCAGGATCTGGAGTGGGCGATCACCAACGACACCACCGGCACCGACGGTACCGACGGCAGGTTGTGGCTGCTGCAGGCCCGGCCGATGACGGCGCTGCCCGACCCGGTCACCTGGACGCCGCCCACCCCCGGTTACTGGATGCGCAACTTCCGCCTCGGCGAGTGGCTCCCCGAGCCCATGACCCCATTGTTTGCCGACTGGCTGCTGGAACGAATCGACCACGGCGAGCTGCAGGCAACGCGCGACCACGTCGGTGGGATGTTGCCGTTCCCGCACGCCGCGATCAACGGCTGGTACTACATCGCCACCCCACGGCTATCGCCGCCCACGATCCTTGCCGCCCTCCTGCACGGCCGCGGCCGGCTGGTGCGGTTCATGCGCTACGCAGTGCTCGGCCCGGCCCGCGACCCGGTCGCCGCCGACCGACAGCTGCTGGCATGCCTGGCCGAGCAGTGGCGTGAGGAGTTGCTGCCCCGCTACCAGCGGCTGGTCCAGGCGGGCGAGCAGCAGGTCGAGACCGCCTCGCCCGAGCAGCTGGTCGGCATCGTCGACCGGGTCGGCGCCGCCGCCGGCGAGCAGCTGTGGTCGCTGGCGGTGGTGGGCGGCTCGGCGTGGAAGATGGAAGGCGCCCTGGCCAGCTTCTACCGCCAGCACCTGGCCGCCACCGTCGACGCCAGCGTCCAGCACCTGCTTGCCGGGCTGCCCGGCACCCAACCCGACCTGCCCGCCTACGCGGTCCAGAGCCTCGACTGGGTCCACCCGACCGCCGGGGAGCTGGGCTGGCAGCCGCCCCTGCCATCCGACCGCCACCGCGACCTGGCCGCCCGGCGCGAGGCCCTCACCGCCCAGTGCGTGGCGGTGCTGGCCGACCGGCCGCACCTGCAGGCGCGGTTCCAGGCGTTGCTGCAGGTCGCCCAGCGCTACGCCACCATCCGCGAGCAGCAAGCCCGCCACTTCACCCTCGGCTGGCCGCTGCTGCGCCGCTGCGCGCTGCGCCTGGGCGAGACCCTCCACGCCCACGGCGTGATCGACCAGGCCGAGGACGTGTTCTTCCTGACCCGCCCCGAGCTCGACACCCGCGCACCCCTGCAGAAGCTGATCAACCGGCGCCGTGGCACCTGGGAGCGGCAGCGGCGCCTGCTCGCCCCCTTGACGATCGGCCGGCCACCCCGGCTGCTCGCCAAGGAACTCCTTGCCGCCGTGGACGCCGTGCGCACCACCAGCCCAGCGCCCAAGGACGCGATCATCGGGCAGCCGGCCAGCCCCGGCCGCGCCACCGGCCCCGTCCGTATCGTGCGCGGCGCGGCCGACTTCGACCGCTTCCAAGCCGGCGAGGTGCTGGTCGCCAAGGCCACCGCACCAGCGTGGACGCCGCTGTTCGCCCGCGCGGTCGCGGTCGTCACCGACAGCGGCACCCTGGCCGCCCACGCCTCCCTGGTCGCCCGCGAATACGGCATCCCCGCGGTGGTCGGCACCGGCGACGCCACCGCCCGCCTGGACGACGGCCAGGTGGTGACCGTCGACGGCGGCGCCGGCACCATCCAGCCACCCCAATGACCAAGCGCTCCACCAGGGCCGGCCTCGGCCCCGACCCTGCAAGGACGATCATGACCACCCGGGAGCTCAGTTGAGCCAAGGCGTCCTGCACCAAGCTCAGGATCCTCAAGGCGATTCCGCAGGAATCAGCGCCATCGGCCCCACCCAAGAGCCTTACCTTGCCCGAGACCGGACTCCTGTTCTCGGGATCGGTGGCCGACAACATCCGCTTCGGCCGCCCGGAGGCGGCCAGGGACGAGGTCGAGGCGGCGGCCCGGGCGGTCGGAGCCGACACGGTCATCGAGGGGCTGCCGGCTGGCTTCGACACCGAGGTGGGCGGGGCGCGCTGCTGTCGGCCGGGGAGCGCCAGCTCATCGCGTTCGCCCGGGCCTGGATCGCCGACCCGGCTCTGCTGGTGCTGGACGAGGCCACCAGCCACCTCGACGTGGTGACCGAGTCGCGCGTCACCGAGGCGGTGCGTCGCCTCAGGCAGGGACGCACCACCATCGTGATCGCCCACCGGCTCTCCACGGTCGCCGAGGCCGACCAGGTCGCGGTGGTCGAGGACGGCTGCGTGGTGGAGGCCCTCGTCGATGGCGGTGCACCCGGTCGTGAGCATGCAGTGCGGGTTACGCGAGGTTCTTGGCCTTGCGTTCGCTCGGGCCGGTCAGCTTGCGGGTCGAACAAGGTGCAGGTGGTCGGCCAGCGCGACGGCCAGCCGCTGGTTGACGTCACTCCAGCGGCTGGCGTTCCTCCAGTCCAGCACACTGACGACCACGACCGTGCCCTGCTGGGACCAGCGCAGCAGCACACTGCCGCCAAAGGCCGACCGTTGCGGGTCGTCGGAGCAGGCCGCCAGCACCCCCCGGGTCTGGTGCACGGTTGGCGTGGCGATCTGCCGCTCGTTCTGGCACCGGAGGGGAAGCCCAGCGGTCACGTCACGGGTCGGCGTCGCGGCGATCGAAAGGGCGCTGTACCCCCCTGGGGCGCCGACGTAGCCGGGCGGGACCACGAACGCGCCCTGTATGAACCGCAGCACCTGCCCGCGCCGGCAGGTGGGCGGCTCGTCGCACAGCCGCGGTGGCGGCGATCCGGGCGGCGCGGTGGGCAGCAGCCCAGGGCAGGGAACCGCGAAGCCGAGCCGGTCGGCGACCTGGTGGCAGCGGGCCCGGAGCTCCCGGCTGGTCGGGGTCAGGTAGACGCCGCCGATCTCCAGCGCGCCGGCCGGCAGCGGCGCCGGGGCATAGCCGGCGCTGGCTGCCTCGTCGGTGGTCTGGTAGCAGGCGATCGCGGTCGTGGTCGGTGGGGCTTGGCGGGATGGCCAAGGGGGTAGCTCATGTGGTTGGCCATGGCCAGCACCGGCCAGAGCGACGGGCAGGTGATGCTGGTGCCGACCCGGTAGGGCGCCTGGGTGTTGGCGGTGGCAGTCCGTGCCGGGTGGGGAGGCGGGCGACGTCCGCTGCCGTCGCCGTTCAGCCAGCGACCGGTGAGGACCAGGGCGGTGACCAGGAGGGCAGCAGCCACCACGCCGAGCACCTTCGGACTACTCGCTGGGCCTACGCGCAACCGTCGTGCCATGCCAGCTCCCCGGGACTGGCAACATGCTACGTCCACACCCCGCCAGGCGATATGAGCCTTCTCGTCCTGGACCCGTGGACGCAGGGCTGGGGTTGAGAAGCAGTGGTCGAGGACGGCCGCGTGGTCGAGGTCGGCCCGGGGCCGGTACCGCGTAGGGGCAAGGGCGTTGCCGCTACGCTGTGCGGGACCCTGGCCTTGAAGGAGCGTGCCCCTGTGGCCGAGACCGTCGACCGCCTGACCCGCCGCTATCTCGACGTCCTGTACGACGCCTCCCCGATCACGGCCACGTTCTACGGGGTGCACGCCTACGACGACCGCCTCGACGAGGTCACCGCCGAGCGGCTGGACGACTTCACGCGCAGGCTCTCCGAGCTGGGCACCGAGGTCGCCGCGGTCGTGCCTGGCTCGGCCGAGGAGGCCGCCGACCGCGACGCGCTGGCCGCCCAGCTCTCCAGCCATTTGCTGACCGAAGAGGTGGAGCGGCCCTGGCGGCGCAACCCGTTCGAGGCGGCGACCGCCATCCCGAGCGCGATCCTGCTGCTGGTCGCGCGGGAGTTCGCGCCCCTGGAGGAGCGGCTCGGCAACGTCGCCCTCCGGCTGGAGGCCGCGCCCCGCTTCCTGGCCCAGGCCAGGGAGCTGCTCGACGAGCCCTGCCCGCTCCTGTGGCGTCGCATGGCGGTGGGAGCGGCCCGGGGCGGGGCTGGCTTCCTGACTGGCACGCTCGGTCCCCTGGCTACCGGGACCCGGCTCAGCAGCCGGGTCGAGGCGGTGGCAGGCAAGGCGGCCACCGCCTTGGAGGAGTTCGCCGGCTGGCTGGAGACCGAGCACGCCGAGCGCTTCCCCGACGACGCCCCCTTCGCCATCGGCGAGCAGGCCCTGGCCCGCAAGCTGCGCGAGGTGCACTGCTTCGACATCCCGCCGGCCGGGTTCGTCGCGGTCGGCGAGACGCAACTCGCCGACGCCGGCGACGCCCTCGCCGAGCAGGCGGGTCGGCTCGGGTCGGGCGACTGGCCGGCCACGCTGGACGAGGTGAAGGGCCGCCACCCCTCCCAGGAGGAGCTGCTGCCCGCCTACCGCAAGGAGCTGGAGCGGCTCGAGCAGTTCGTGTTCGAGCAGGACCTGGCCAGCAACCCGGAGGCGCCCGCGCTGGTCGAGGCCACGCCGGAGTTCCTGCGCGGGGTGCTGGGCTTCGCCGCCTACTTCGCGTCCGGGCCGTTCGACGCCTGGCAGCAGGGGTACTTCTGGGTCACGCCCCCGCCCGAGGAGGCCGGGCTGCGCGACCACAGCTGGGCCGCCATCCCGGCGATCGCCGCCCACGAGGGCTACCCAGGCCACCACCTGCAGATCACCAGCGTGAACCGGCTCGAGTCGCTGACCAGGCGGGCGGTCCGCTCCCCGGTCATGCAGGAGGGCTGGGGCCTGTACACCGAGCAGCTCATGGCCGACGTCGGCTACTACAGCGACGAGGCGCGCCTGGCCCAGCTCTCTATGCGCCTGTTCCGCGCCCTGCGGATCGTGCTCGACATGCAGCTGTCAGCCGGGGAGCTGTCTTACGAGGAGGCCGTGGAGCGGGCCATGTCGGTCGGCCGGCTGGCCGAGCCGACCGCGCGCACGGAGGTCGCCCGCTACACGATGAGCCCCACCCAGCCGTTCGGCTACCTGGTCGGCTGCCTCGAGCTCGAGCGCCTCCGGACCGAGTCCCAGGCCCGCCTGCAGGACGCCTTCCGGCTCCGCCGCTTCCACGACCGGGTGCTCTCCTACGGCCACATGCCCCCGCCCCTGGTGGCCCGGGCCATCGCCGCCGCCGACGAGCAGGAGCAGCGCCGCGTCTCGGACTGACGTTCAGGCGGGCGGCCGGGGGCGGGCCCGGAAGGGGCGGGCGGCCAGGCGGAGGGGGGTGGCGGCGACCCAGAGGCCGGAGCGGATGGCCGCGTTGTGCCAGACGTTGCCCGCGTGCGACCACTGCCGCTTGCGGTCCACGCAGACCACGGTGGTGGCCACGGCCGCGCTCTGGACCCCGAAGCGGGCGGCCACGGCGGCCAGGGTCTGCTGCCAGAACAGGTCCTCCTTGCGGTGGCCGCCGATGGCGAGCGCGACCTCGTAGAGCGGGTCGTTGGCGCGCAGGAGCACCTGGGCCTGGACGGTCACCGGGCCGTCCTCCTCCTCGCAGGCGGCGCTGAAGGTGATCCAGGCCGCGAACATGTGCCCCTCGGGCGTCGTGAACGTGAACGACTCGCCGTCGGCGTAGAGGACGAGCACGCCGGTGGACAGCCGCAGCCCCCGGGCATGTCGAGGTTGAGGAGCGCCACCTCGCCAGGGGCGATGCCGGTGAGCGGTCCGTAGAACCGGTTCCCCGTGGGCCAGAAGGACTGGAAGTCGGCCTTCCAGGCCGCGATGACCTCCGCCGGGGTCACCTCGGGGCCGGCCAGGCGCACCCGGTAGGTCTTCTGCCACATCTTGCCGAAGCCCTGGATGGGGCCCACGACCCGCCGGCCGGTGACGTTCAGGTTGACCGCCCCGGCCGGGACCTCCCCCACCCGGAGGATGGAGACGTCCTTGGCCCAGAAGGCCGCGTCGCGCGATACCGCCGGTGGTCCGGCCGGGTCGTCCTGTGGGGTGGTCACGGCTCCTCCGTTCCGGCTCAGCGCCCGTCAGCGGCGGCGAACGCGTCCGCCTCGCTGTCGTAGATGGCGATCGCCTCGTCCAGGCGGGTCAGCTCGAAGATCTGTCGGTAGTGGTCGGAGAGGCCGTAGGCGAGCAGGCGCTGGCGCTGCCTGTTGGCCCGCACGAGCAGCGTGACCTGCATCCCGATGCCGCCACTGTTCATGTACTCGAGGCCGGTGAAGTTGAGCACGATGGCCTGCGTGGTCGGCTTGCTCGCCCTGGCGTGCGCGTCCATCAGCGCCTGCTCGCAGGCCGCGGTGACGTCGCCCTTGATGTCCACCGCGCTCGTCCTCGGGCTGACCTCGCGGACGTCCATCACCACAGCTTCCTGGCTCATCCATCCCTCCTGCGCGGTCGCTCAGCGGGCGGTGGCGGACACGCTGCCCGCCGCCGTCTCCTCGTCGGGGTAGATCCCCATGAAGTCGGACAGCCGGGTGATCTGGAAGATCTCCCGGTAGTGCTCGGAGAGGCCGCACGCGCCGATCGTGCGACGGTCCTTGCGGGCGCGGGCCAGCAGCCCCACGATCAGGGCGATGCCGGTCGAGTTGATGTAGTCGACGTCGGAGAAGTTCAGCACCACGGCGGCCGGGTCGGCGGCCGTGGCCTCGGCGTAGGCGGCGGTGAGCGCCGGCTCGGCCTCGATGTCGATCTCGCCGTGCAGCTCGAGGATGCTCACCCCGTCACGGCTGCGTACCGTTGCCTCGAACGCGCCCACGGTCACTCGACTCCCTTCTCCAAGTGCAGGACCAGCTCGACGACCTGGTGGTCCCCGTCGCTCCCGGTCCGCAGCTCGTCCACCATGTTCCTGATGAGGAACAGCCCCCACCCTCGCGGTGTCTGCAGCCCGGCGAGCTTGGCCTCCAGGTCGGGAGTGTGCGGCTCCGGGATGGGGTCGTCGCCGCCCTGGTCGGTGATGCGCACCGACAGGGTCGGCCCGGAGACCGTCACCCGCACCCCGACCGGCAGCTCGGGGCGGTTGTGGTTGCCGTGCTCGATGGCGTTCATCGTCGCCTCGCCGACCGCCGTCTTGAGGCGCTCGAGGCGTGGCCCGGGCAGCCCGAGGCCGGCGACCGCCTCCACCACCCGGTCGATCACGGCCCGCTCGTTGCCAGGCGCGCTCGGCACCTCGAACTCGGCCGGCACGTGCCCGGCCCCGGCCAGGGCGGAAGCGGCCGCGCTGGCAGCGCCCGCACCGGTCCGCTGCAGCGTGACCAGGGTGATGTCGTCCTCCTGCTCCCAGTCCGGCCCTGTGAAGCCGGCCAGCTCGCCGAGGAGCACGTCGATGAGGGCCTCCCCGCCTTCGGAGTCGCCGACCAGCTTGGCCAGCCGGGGGAAGCCGAACATCTCGCGGGTGGGCCCGTGCGCCTCGGCCAGGCCGTCCGAGTGCAGCAGCAGGCCGTCCCCGTCGACCAGCTCGGCCTCCTTCTCCTCGTAGCGCATGCCGGGCATCAGGCCGAGCGGCATCCCGGTCGCCCGCAGCTCGGTCACACCCCCGTGGCCCTTGAGGTAGGGGAGGTTGTGGCCGGCGTTGGCGAAGCGCAGACGCCCCGTGCCCGGGTCGAGCACGGCGTACAGGCAGGTGACGAACATGTGGGCGGGCATCTCGGTCACCAGCAGGTCGTTGGCGCGCTTGAGGACCTCGGCTGGCGACACCAGCCGGGGCGCCTCGGCGCGCAGGACCGAGTGCGTGGTGGCCATCACCAGGGCGGCGGGCACGCCCTTGTCGGTGACGTCGCCGACCACGATGCCGACCTGGCCGGCCGGCAGCTCGATGAAGTCGTAGAAGTCGCCGCCCACGGCGCGGGCCGGCTTGTAGTAGGCGGCCACGTGCCAGCCGGGCAGCTCTGGCAGCTCGTGGGGCAGGAACTGCTGCTGGATGAGCTGGGCCACCCGCAGCTCCTGCTCGAAGCGCTCGCGCTCGCGGACCTCGGCCTCCTGCTGGCGGACGAGCTGGGCGACCCGCACCGCCGGGGCGGCATGGCCGGCCAGGTCGTTGAGGAGCTTGCGGTCGTCGGCCGAGTAGTCCTGCTCGCTGCGCCGCGGCCCGAGGTTCACCAGGCCGATGAGGTCGCCCTGGCTGACCAGTGGGACCACCATCTGCACGCCGGCCGCGCGCAGGCTCCCGAGGGCCGGCGAGTCGAGCTCGAGGGAGCCGAGGTCGACCGCGCCCGTGGTGCTCTGGAAGTAGGCGATCAGCGGGTCGTTCGGCTGGATGTCGACCGGCGGTGCCTCGACCGGGAGCGCCCGCTCGGCCGTGGGCTGGGCACCCGCGGCCAGGCGTGCCGGGCCGCGGGGCCGCAGGGTCCGCCTGAACCTCGAGGAGGGTGCGCTCATCTCGCGTCCTTTGTCGTCGTGCCCTGGTTGTAGCAGGCGAGCGTCCCGGGATCGTTACGGTCAGCGTTACCGCCGCCACAACCGTTGCTGCCGGGCCGCGGTCGAGGCGGGCGGTGGACGGCTGCATGGTCAAAGGATGGCCGCTCGGCTGCCCGGGGGTCATCCCCGCCGGGGCTCGGGCGCCCGAAGGTCTCCAGGATCGTTACGGCGATGCGTGAAGAGGTCGTACCGTTGCAATCGGGTTGGCTTCACGGTATGCAGTCGGCGAAGGGAGGCGATCGCGTGCCGGAGCTGCGGCTCGCCCTGCTCGGGCCACCACGGGTCGACCGCGAGGGCAGCCCGATGGAGGTGGACACCCGCAAGGCTGTCGCCCTGCTCGCCTACCTGGCGGTCACCGGCGGCTGGCAGGGCCGCGACGGCATCGCCGGCCTGCTCTGGCCCGACTACGACACCTTGGCATGGGCGATGTCTGCCATGCTGTCGACGAACACGACCCTGGGCTTGCGCCAGCGCAGCGGCTCCAAGAGCACATCCTCGTGCATGGCCACGCCGAACCCGGGCCCGCTGGTGCGC
>Ga0184637_10000069_pt1 | contig 64713 bp, 96 predicted proteins | sample PLM3_127_b2_FD_133143 | JGI IMG/M metagenome (GOLD analysis project Ga0184637, IMG submission 133143) | Groundwater sediment microbial communities from an aquifer in East River, Colorado, USA - PLM3_127_b2 | ecosystem: Environmental > Terrestrial > Soil > Riparian zone | place: USA: East River...
CGGACGTCTTATATCATCGATAACATCGAGCAATATATGATCGTTCCGATGTTGTACAAGATGCAGAAGATGATCCAAGTTCACTCGTCGGACGACCGTTTACTCCCAGTTAGTTCTCCGGACGGTCAAGGTACTGCTCAAGCGTCTAACTTCCAAGCGCCGGTTCGCTTCCGGATGCTCGCGGCGTCTCGCGTGCGTACGCGGCAGGAAATCGGCGCTATGTTCCCGTTTATCACTCAGTACTTATTGTCCGGACCATTTATGTCCGAGTTAGGGAAAACCGGTCAAACGGTGGACTTTGGCGAGTTGGTACAAATGATGCAGGACGCGACCGGGCTAGGACGGATGTACCGATTCGTCCGTCCGCTGACCGACGAAGAGAAACAAGCGATGCAACAGCCGCCGCCGGAAGTCCAAGCTGAGCAGCAACGAGCGCAGCAAGACGCACAGGTCAGGTTACAGATGGGTCAGATGAAAGCGCAATCGGAAGAGAAAAAGGTCCAAGGCGCGATTCAACAGGAGATTATAAAGAAATCGCCAACCCCGCCAGACCCATCTGAGCAACAGTCGCAAATGATGAAGTTAGCGATTGAACAGCAACTCGCGCAGATCAAGATGCAGGTGGAGCAGCAGAAGTTGGAGATCATGCGGCAGAAGGCCGAAATGGACGCGGAGTCCGCGAGAATGAAGATTCAGCACGAACAAGTACTCGCGCAGTTGAAGTTAGTTAACCAACAACGCTCGGCGGAACAGGAATTCTCGCTCGAAGGTCTGCGCGGACAGATGAAAGCGCAACGAACGGCGCAGGACGTCGAGATGTCTCGGGTACAATCGCAGAACGACCTGGCGGTGAACGCAGCGAAGTCGTCGCAAGATCTCCAGTCGTCTCGCGAGAAATCTAAGATACAGAATGAGAATCTACGGGCGTCTGGTAGAGCGAAGGCGGCGGCCGGGATGAACAAGACACGCGCGTCGGCGCGAGCTAAGAAGGAGTAGTTGAGGGGACATATGAACGCACCGATTTCGGCGAAAGATCTAGGGCTGATAGCGAATCTGATTTACGATAAAGGCTATATGCTTCTGATGGATTATATGCAGTCAGTGTTAGATGGACATATGGAGCGGTTATCCGATCCTTCGTTGTCCGCCGAGGACTCTTTGAGGCAATTGCAACACTGGCGCGCGTTACGAGAAGTTTATGCGAATTTAGTTAATCAACCGCAGTACTACGCGCAGCAGGCCGCGATAACTCCGGACGAGGACACGACAGAAGCGCTTATGATCCGGACGAATACGGGATATCAAAGTCCACCGGCCGAGAGTCGCATAGAGTATACTTTAGTTAAGGAGAGTGTATGAGCACCACACCGAACCCTTTGAACACAGTCTCAGAGGATGATTTTTACGCATATCTACGAGGGGAAGCTAAGAAAGCGTTAGACGAGGAACGAAGAGCGGCCGCCGCCGCAGACGCGAACCGAGGCGTGACGCCAGTGTTATCTGCGGTAGAACCCGATACACCAGAGCCGGTTAAGCTGAAAATCTTTGGTCAGGATCGGGAATTCAAAGACGTCGGCGAGGTTTCTGGAGCGATTGAGAAATTAGTGAACGAGTACCAAGCGGTAGTCGCTCGCGCGGCACAAGCGCCGCCGGTCGTCGAACCGACTACGGAAGAGCCGAAAGTCGATCTCGACGAATTCGTGAACCGGATTCAGAAAGACCCATCGGACGCTATCGACTTCGCGTTCAAATCCAAATACGGCGTCGGGATGGAGTATTTGTTGAATCAAGCGCGAAGGACCGAAGAAATCGAAGGCGCGTTAGTCGCGATTCAGTTTAAGGAAATGAACGAAGATTACCAAGCGAACCCGGCGAATACTCAGATATTGAACGGGATACGAGGTAATCTAGGACTACCGTTTTCCGTCCAAGGTCTGAATGCTGCGTACGCGGTCGGTAAACAGTACGGGTATTTCCAGCCGACGGGCGCTCAGGGAAACAGAGCGCCTTCGTTACCGCCTCCGCCGCCAAGTATCAACTTTAACCGAGGCGGAAGTACACCGTCGCAGTCCGAAGATCTAATCTCTATGGTTGAGAATATGTCGGCGGATAAAGCAGCGGAGTTTGTAAATCGGATGTTCCAAAGGTAATCGTACTTTGCAGATGTCCACTAATTCTTCACGAATACGACCCGCGCGAGACAACGAGCCTCGCGTTCCTCAAGTACTACCCCTCCTTGGGAAAGGCGTTAATCTCCGACCTATGAGCCCCGGACTTAACGCCTTGGCGTCGTGTTATGATATTATTCAGTTAGGGAAAGAAGAAGGAATTTAAGAGGTAAACATGTCTTATTCGCCTGCCGCAAATTTAACAACGTCCGCGACCTTACCGCATTTACAAGCTCTCGTTTACAGGAAGAAAGCTCTCGACCGGCTTCAGAAGAAGTATGTCTTCGACATGTTCTGTATGAAGGATATTTTGGAGCGGCAGTCCGGGATGACCGTGCAGTGGTTCCGTTACTCGAACCTGACGACTATTCAGGCGCCGACGACTGAAGGCACAATCGGTACGTCGCTGTCGCCGAGTTCTCGGATCGTGCAGGCGACGATGTCGCAGTTCTCGAACTTCATCAACTTCTCCGATTTACTCTCGGAGACCGGTATTGATCCGGTTGCGCAGTCGTACTCCGAGTTACTCGGGCAGCAAGGCGGGTTGCTGGTGGACACTGTGACCCGGAACGTTCTGGACGCGGAAGTAGCTTCGGTGACTCAGGCGTTGCTGTCCGGTACTACGATTAAATCGGCCGACGTGAAAGCGTCGCGGCATATTTTGCAGAACGCCGACGTGAAGCCGATGGACGACGGGTATTTCTGGATGGTGATGTCGCCGTTCGTGTCGTTTGATTTCCTGAACGATCCTACGGCTGTTGGCGTCGCCGATATCTACAAGTACAACACGAACATTCCGAGTTCTCCGTTCGTGAAGCTGGAAGACCGTGGCGAAGTTATTACTTACGGTGGCGTGAAGGTGTTTGAATCGACTAACGTTAAGACTCTATCCGGGCCGAATCGGTATCACACGTACGTCGCTGGTAAGAACGGTATCGGAGCCGTGGATCTGGAAGGTCGCGGACCGACGCGCGTGAAGGACCCGACGAAGCAGCGGTTTAACGTCCGCGTCGTACCGGGCGGGCAGGACGCGCTGACTATCGCAGATCCGGAAGGCGTGATCGGTGGAGCGGTTAGTTACAACGTCAAGTTCGCGGTCGTGATTCTGGAAGGTCCGGCGGGTATAGGTGGTTCTTACCGATTTCGCATCCTAATTCCGCAATCGACTTTAGGATGACGCTTTGCACTTCAGAGTTTCAAGAGTCGGAACATTAAAACTCCGGCTCTTTTTGTATTCGGGCTTTTTATGCAATCATATCCTAACCGCAGACGAGAAAAGTCTGTAGAAGCATACTACAAAAATCCTAAGTATTGTATACAGTGTAACATAATGCTGATGATACGTGGAAAGGAAAGCGTATCGACTCGAAAAAAGCACAATTTTTGTAGTTTCGTTTGTGTTGGTACTTATACACGTGCTCGTCATGCCGGGCATGATGTACCAGACTTGGTGCCACACATACCTACGTATAAGCGTGAAAACTTTAATATCAAACTGAATACGTCGCCATTCAAGACAAAGGGCGAGACGAAAGAACAGATCATTCGACAGCACGCTCGTAAGGTCTTTCGCGCGAAACATGGAGATAAAGCTCCCTGCGTCGCTTGTGGATACGACCGATATGTTGACGTCTGTCACGTAAAACCTATCCGTGATTTTCCAGACGACACAAAACTTTTTGAGATCAACACTAATACTAACTTAGTCGGACTCTGCCCGACTCACCACTGGGAATTCGACAATGGGATACTAGTATTAGGAGAAGACGAAATGTCGGTGCGGGGACCCGAGGTGGGAGGTCCGGTTCATGTCCGAGACTGCGCGGTGGGTCCGATTCCTACCCCCGCTACCAAACTCCTAGTTTCGGTTGAGGTTTCCTAATGGCAATTCCACGAGTCGGACGGTTCTCCCAGGACGCGACGCTCTCGTGGACCGACTCAAGTTTATTTAACGGCTTCATACTCGTCGGTATAGTCCCTCCTACGTCCGGCGGTACCGACTGGGCGCAGTTATCGATCAGCGATTACTACCCGCCGCAGCGCGTGCCGGTGTTCGCGCGCGTACCGATTACATTAGGAAAATACAACTCCGTCGCCGGGTTGTTCTTTACCGCAGACCTAGAACCCCCGAATACCCGATACGTCTGTTGGTTCTATGACTCTACCGGCCGTCAAATCGCCGGTCCGTCGGCGCAGTTCCAAGTGACTACCGACCCATTCACACCACCGACCCCGACGTTGACTGTACCGTCGGTAGGATCTGTGAATCCGACTCCGGATACATAAATGACAATGACGATTCAATATGTTATTTGCTCCGGACTCGCGTTCGCCGTTTTGCAAAACTCGTTACCGGCGGATTCGTTGTTACATCTCGCGTCGTCTTTCGGTCTCGGCGGCGTCATGTTCTATTTTTATCGCCGCGACGTTGTCGGCGTCCGCGATAACTACGAGAAAATAATCAAGGATAATACGGAAGCGATTACAAAACTAACGACGTTGATTGAACGGAAAAGTTAATATGCTTGTTAAGGATTCAGAGGCTATCGAAAAAGCTCGGAAGTTAGCTAAACTAGAAGCGTACCGGGAGATGATCGAAAACTGGGCGCGGTTAGAAGCGGCGAACTGTCAGTATTTGCTTGACGAACGAACAGACCCGACGTTTATACCCGGACGTATTGGGACGCCTATGACGCACGAAGAGTTAGAGCGAAAAGTCCGCCGATTAGTCCCTGGGATGCAATTTATCTACGGACCATTGACCGAGGTAAAAGGTACGAAGAAAATGGCGCTGACCGGCGCTGATGGAGCGGAGATCTGGTCGTGCGTTTACAACACCGGGATGCTTCCGGAACGGTCGATTATGGCACGCGTGTCGAAGGACGTCTTAGATACGTCGAAAGCGACGTTTTGCCGAGCCGACCTGCCGAAGTACGAATTTGTACCGGGCGAGGGATATAGGTGGGACGATAGTACTCCGGCGCCCGGTTTCAAGCGAGTAGACCTGCCGTACAAAGAGATCCGGCGAGGTTGGCGGACCGTACTCTTGCGTCTGATCGTGGAAAACGTAGTCAGCGTCGATGCGATAGAGCGCGTTTTCCACTCCGACAACACACCGAACTGGCAGCAGCATACTGGGAAGAAAGATCACCGGTTGCCTTGGTAGCCGGGGTAAAATTAGTTGAGGAGATAGTATGGCTGAAATGAAGAACATCGAGTCCGCACCTGCTGGAGTTCCTGGAAACGAAGACATCCAACGTCGTTTAGCTTTGTTACAACTCAAGAAATTGGAGAAAGAGGTAACGGACGAAGCTGAGCACCAGGAGCAGTTGAAAAACTTCCGGCTGATGAACGCGTTGGACGCGAAACGGAAGGAAGAAGAGAAACAGATGACGCAGCTTATGTGTAATCATCTGAAACCGAATAACGCGTCCGCTGTGGTTGGGTACCGCAGTCATCAACACGTCGAGCAGTGGATTTGCCAGAACTGTTTCAAAGAATGGTTCGGCGCCGACGTTCCTCCGATGTTACGCCCGGCGCGGGAAAAAGTTGGCGGACCGTTGTAAGGAGTTATAGATGGCCGCTCTCTATCGCCCATCCGCTGCCTTCGACTTCGTGAAAACGATGGTGAAGAATCTTCCGCTCGAAGACGTTGGACCAGCGATTCTCGACCGCGTGAATAAAATCATGTGGATGGTGGCGCCGTGGCGATGGTCGTTAGGCGCGATGACCGAGATAACATTGACCACCAATACGCAGGATTATCCTATCGCCGCACTTCCTGCGGACTTTCTGTATCTAATCGACGCATATATCACGGAAGGAGAACAGACACGGCCGATTACCGTTGTCCCGATTCTGCCGACGTTGGTTGGGACAAAAGGCTTCCCGAATAAAGTAGCTGTTACCGGCACGGCCGGGATGGCGGGGACAGCGCGATTTGCGCCCCGGCCTGGGACCGTCGTCACCCCGACTCCAAAGGTATATATGTTGTACAAGAAAACCGCGCCGACGATTAAGAACAGTAATCAGTCTACGGCCGGAGTTCTGGTAATGGACGACGAGTGGTTCTGGGTGTACGAGTCCGGCGTACTCTGGATGTCTTACGCGTACGCAGACGATCAACGAGCGGGATCAGTGACGACTGATGCACAGGGACGTGCACAGTTCACGGCTCAACGCGGGGTATTTGAGGCGAATCTCGCGATTATGAAGACACGCGAGAAGATACCGGATATTAGTTTGTTCCCGACAACGCAGGTGGCGGAGAAGTAGACGGATAGCTGAACATGAAAACCTACACCTTCCTCGACGCTTGGAACATCGCGCGTAAACAAGTCACTTCGGCGACAGAAGCCGATCACGCGGCGATAGTCTGTAACCTCGCGTTGAACGAGATCTGGAATTCATGGGACTGGCGAGAGGCGTTGGACGACTTGCCGCCGTTCTATCTAATCCCATCCGAACAGGACCACGGAGCGCCCGCAGTGGTTATCCCGACGGACTTCATGGGACTCCGAGAAGCGTTCTTGATCTGTACAAACTCCGAACCGGCGTATCGGCAGGAGTTAGAAGTAATTAAAGACCTCCGGTTGATCCACGGACGGCAAATCCCTCATGCGATAGGCTATGAACCGTCGAAGAACGTGTTCCGATTGTTCCCGCGCGTACCTGATTCGTTTACTCCACCGCACTACATGGTAGACGGGATTTATAAGAAACGCCCGACTAAAATAACGTCAGACAACCTCTCGACTCCGTTACCGTTCGACGACGTGTTTTTGAGTGTATCCGTTGAAGCTATCAAATGGGCCGGGATGCGGATCGGGGGAGATCCGCGCGCCGGTGAAGTCCAGATCCGTCAGAACGGGCAACGCGTATACACCGGTCAGTACGCGATTATGAAAGAGCGGATCGAGGAAATGGCGCAGACAGAGGCCGTGGATCTTGGTAACCCAGTTATCGCTCCACGGGAAGCGTACCCGAGGACGCGGGGCGGGGGAAGTGGGACGTCGGGAGTATATTGGTATTAGAGGTGAGTCATGCCGCACGGAGTATATGAGAGGCCGAGATTGATAGAGAACCCCGACGGAAAGATTGTCGATATGGACAAAGAGTGCCGCGAGGAACAGATGAAGTGTGAGAAGAAGTTACGGAAGCACGGGCTGTGGGCGGGTGACGAAGAGATCGAGTCGTATCACTATAAATCTGTGCATATTATCTTCCCCGGCGACGATCCCGAGGCCGGTTACGAGAACTCCAATCCTCACAAAGGCCGGTACTAAATGCCCGCTAAGGTACTGAAGGGGTTCCGACCGCCTAAGAAACGCCGTCCAGTAAAGTCAGACGTGGAGAAACCGAAGGAAGAAGGTAGTGCCGCTAAATAAATACTTCGGCGGGCACGGGGACGTAGTCATGGCTGGGATGCGTAAAAAGTATGGTAAACGCGCAGAATCGGTGTTCTACGCAACGGCTAACGCTAAGCACCAGACGCCGAAGGAAAGATCCGGGCAATCTGAATTATCTCGCCCGCGCCGGAAACGCCGATAAGCACTTTGCACACTCGTCGTCTGTCCTCGCCGATAAGCGATAATATATAGAGAAGGAGAGTTAATATGGCTTTAGAACCTGGAGCATTTGTAAATGTTTTTAGCGGTAACCGCGTACACGTCGAAGGTCCCGGTAGTGGGCCAGTTGTGGTAGCGTCATCGAGTGATGTTAACGCTCCCAACGCCGCTCAAGTTGCGTTTGTCGTCAAGCAACTTGCCGCTGCTCGTGTGAAGATCGAACACGCTGGTTGGAACCCTGTGCCGTGGGTCCGGAAGTTCCGACCTCAGACGCAAGAGGAAGCGATTGCGTTACTAGGACTCGCGCATGATCTGATGGACCCGGAACTGAGTCCGACCGATCTGGAGAATCTCTCCCGCGACGTTATTCGAGAGAACAAAGTTGCTAAGTTCTTCATGTTCGTTTAAGGATCTTTATGCCAGAAGTTAAACCGACCGACGAAAGTTTGATGGAGAAAATCCGGGCGTTTCTGTTCGCGCGTAAGGCGTTGGAAGACGCTGCTGGGACGTCGAAGCCGAAGTCTACCGGTGGACCGCTGGTACAAGACAACTCGTACTTGAAGAAACAGATCGCGTTACAAGAGGAGCGGAAGAAAAAGAGCACTGCTATTCCTATCATTCCTGCGCCTCCTCCTCAACCTCCGGTCGCCGGTTTACAGGAATTATCGAAACCACGAGCGAAGAAGAAACTAACTATCGGCCGTATTACACAACCGAAGGAAGAGTAAACACATGACCTCTTGGACCAGTCCTTTTCAGCAGCAACCTCGCCAGCAGAACGGCGGGGTAATAGAAGGACCTCCGCCAGAGTGGAATCCCGGCGGCGGAGGGATTGCGGGTCCTCTACCAAGCGGGACTCCGGGGAGTAATTATTTAGCTGGAGCTGGGACTAGGTTTGAGGGTCCTCCTCCGGGATGGAACCCAGGCGGATCGCTCCCCGTTAGAGAAGGTCCTCCACCGGAGTGGTCGGCTAAAATGAATCCGGCGATGTCGGTTCTATCCGGAACGTCTCCGAGTTTCACAAGGTCATCGATTGCTAAACGGGCGCCAGTACGACGGCCGCCGATAAGTAAGCCCTCTGTTTCGCGTCCAGGTGTACTAACTAAACCTCCGATCATGAAGAATAATCCGATGATGGAGCTTGCGGGGAATAAATTCCTTAGCACTCCGTTTTCCGGTGGTGGCGGATCGCCGGTTATAGAAGGACCACCGCCCGGTTGGAACCCAGGTGGAACGCCAGCGCCAGTAATTGAAGGCCCCCCTTCGGATTGGAGCCCGAGTGGTACATGGTCGCCGCAGAACCAAGCATTTATGCAAGTCGGCGGTAACAATGGAACCTTAGGGAATTTCGCTGGAGCGAATGGGCCTGCCGGACAGCAATTTCCCGGTGGCGCTTTAGGATATTGGGGCGGATAACATGCCTGACGCGAATGGTTTTTGGACAGCGGCGGAACAAGCGGGGTATCGAGGCGCCGGTGACGGTGGAGAAGCGCCCGGTACGACCGACGAACAACGGCAAGCGACACGGGAACAGACGTACGGGACACAGACGTACACCGATCCGACTGGAAAAGCCGTGCGAGGCTGGGAAGGTTCGTGGCAGGCTGATCCGTTAGCCGGAGCAGCGGGCGGAAGTCTGTGGATGCCTGGTGAAGCCGGTAGGGATTGGGGTACCGGATCGGCGTCCCGCGCGAATCCCGCCGGGATGTCTACGTTTCTCCGCGATATAGCGCCCGATACATTTGGCGCGAACACAAATATCCAGAATATCCTCGGTGGTCGCGGGTTGTACGGCGGTATGTATAATCCGGGCGGCGAATCACCGGCGGGGAATGCGAATCTCTCACGTCCGATCCCGTCGCGTAGTCGGGCGCGCGCGGGATTACCAGCGGACACTAATATGGCGGCGGCATCAGCTAACGCTGCACAACAGCAAGGGAATCAATTGTCTCCCGAGGCTTACCAGAACTTCCAGAACTGGTTCCAAGGCCGGACGAACTGGGAGCCGGGGTCGGGAATGGTCGATACGACAAGTACGGCTCCATTTGACCCGCGTACCGGGCAATCGACCGGTGGTCCAGTTAGCTTCGGTGATCTGTACCAAGGTCAGGGTGTCGGACCGCCAGTGGTCGGGCGTCAAGGTCAATCATTCTTACCGGGATATCAGAACCTAGGTATCGGGTACAACACTCAACTAATGCAATCTAATCCCGGTCTGTTTATGGCCGAACTGCAACAGCAGCAGCTACAGAACCCCCGGCAGACCGTCTCAGGTACGCCAAGTCCATGGTTGCCTCCTCAGCTAACGGGCGGTCAGGCTATGAGTAACCCGGCCCCGGCCGCATATGCTCAGCAAGGGATACATCAGGGTCCAGGAGCATTCAGAGGTCCAGGAGGCGGTCAAGGACCAGGGATGGGTCCAGGAGGTCAGCCAGCCGGTCCTATGGGTCCGGGCCAAGGACCTCAACCGGGTCACCAAGGCGGACCGAGTGGCCAAAGTCAAGCTGGCAGTCAGCAGCAGCAGATGCTAATGAATTTCCTGTCTCAACTATTCGGCGGTGGTCAAGGTATGGGCGGAGGTTCGCCGTTCGGGAATCCCCTTAGCTTTGGCGGCCAAGGCGGACAACAAATGCAAGGCGTCGCGCAGTTACTCGCGTTTATTCAATCTCTACGCGGACAATTCGGCGGAGTCGGCCAATTCCAGCAACGTCCGCCAGCACGAGGTAATATATTTAGCGGACGCGGCGCTGGAAGTTATTTGTATCCGGCCGGATACGGACCTGCTCAGTCCCCGCGCGCTCCGGACGGCGGTCCTGCTTGGGGTCAGTAAACCTTTAACGAAAGGGGGGTCCGTTGGCGTTCGTCACTCAACTCGACGCATTAGAGTTTACCTCGCTGGAGTTTCCTTATGACCGGATCACTAACGAACTAGAAGACTCACCGCCGCGTTTAGTCGATGGGCAAAATGTATATGTAATGCTCGGCGGGAAGCTGGCGAAACGTCCTGGTACATTAGAGATCGGGACTAACACGTCGGTAAACACACGCCGGGTCACTCGTACCTGGGAAGTAGAGACACTCGCGACTCCGCCGTTGATATTTATCCTCGCATCGGTGTACGATTCCGTTATCAGCAAATACCGGATGGAGTACATACGGCCGGACGCCGCAACACCAGCCTGGACGACACTTGGAGCGTTACGGGATATACACGAGAGCGTTTACCCGCACGAAGTCGTAGTGTCACGAGGTCTCGCGTATATTAAGGGTTTCCCGTCGGCGACAGGAGATAAACTCGGTTCTGTCGTATTCGATGCGTCCACAGGGACCCCTATCGTCCGTCCATGGGGTTTACTTCCGCCTACCTCTCCAGCAGCAGCAGTAGGAGCTATAACACGTTTGTCCGCCGCGATAAACGCCGTCACCACGACTATTCCCGTAGTCACCGACACTGGATTCCCAGCGGTTCCATTTATCATCCAAGTCGAGTTTGAACAAATGCAAGTTACCGCCGGTTTACCGGGAGTTTCGTGGACAGCGACTCGCGGGTTTAACGGGACGGTCGCGGCGATTCACGATAAAGACGTACCGGTGTTATGGAGAAACTGGTCGGCGTCCGATCATCAAGTAGACGTGAGTTTGTTCTGGCGTTACTCATATGTTAAGAAATCCGTTACTGGTCAGTACTCGTCGCGCGCGCCATTACAAACCAATCCCGATAAACTCCCGTCACAAACCGGTCCGTTCTTCGATCTGATCCCGAAGTTAACTATCACTGGGGACGCCGATACTACTAACGTTCCGTCGTTAGTCGTTATGCGTTCCGAAGACGGCGGCGGTGCGTTGTATGAACTACGAACGTACACGAACACGGGCGCCGGATCGATTACCGTGGAAGATAAATTCTTGGAGTCAGGCGCGGCAGGTGGAACTTTTAACGATCCTACGCCGGACGAAGTTTTAAACCGAGGGCTTCGGTCACCGACGGAGATCGGAAATAACCCTCCGCCGACTGTCACCGGTACGTTAGTCGTCGGTACCGACGCGGTGAAACGTTCTACTCCTGTCGAACCGTACTCCGGACGTCTGTGGTTTGCGATTGATAATATTTTGTTCTTTAGTGGTCAGGAAGAAATACTTCTCGGCGTCCCAGAAGAATGTTGGGACTACTCCGCAACCGGCCGGTTCTTCCGGTTCCCGACGCAGATCACTAATATCAAAGCTACTAACGACGCGTTGTATGTGTTCACTATATCTGGCGCGACGTACCAAGTTACCGGGACGAACACCGCGACGTTTAACTACCGGCCGTTATTCGATAACGTCGGGGCGCCATACGGACAACCAGCGGCGATAACACGCTTCGGCGGGACGATTGCGATGCTGACACACGATCTTCGCGTGGTACTGATTGAAAACGACCAGTACTTGACGATCTCCGATCCGTTATTCACGGATCTAGTGGACGCCGCTAACGCCGGAGCGCGGTTCGAGATCGAGTATTTTGGGGATCTAGAGAAGGAATGGCTAGTAGTCGCGGCGCACAACGACGCCGATACGACGCTTAGTAAGCAATGGATTTATGACATCAAACTCTCAGAGAAAAATAAACGGCACTTCTGGTCGCCGCCATGGAAGATTCGCTCGACCGCGATGTTCTCGTACCGGATCGCGGAAGGATCGTCGCAGCGGAGACTCTGTTTCTTCGTCTGGGACCAGACTGCGACGACTGGACGTTTGGTGCGGATCGACCCAACGGGGCGAACAGGAACCGACCCTCATCCGGAGACTGGTGTTGCAACGGGTTACTTCGTGGATTCTCGGACTAATTTGTTCCGAGTACCTCCGGGGAACCACGTGAATTCTCTGCGGCAGCCCGCTAGCGTTCCAGTCGCGTACGACGTCCGGATGGACCGGATGCAATTCACAGGTATAACTGAGATGCCCGATCAAGATCCGTTAGTGTACTACTACTGGGACGACTTCGGGAACGATCCTATACAGACTAAACCGCGAGAAGAACCCGCTCGACGCGCGCAAAGCACCGGGTACCGGACGATGATATTCCCGATCTATACAACTGGCCAGCGGATATCTGTGCAGATCCGGAAACTTGCTAGTAAGGATCTTATGCAGATCTTAAATTTAACGGTCGTCTTCGCGCCGAACAGCGGGACGTAGAGATATGCGAGCGGTAACCCTATTTCTGCTATTTTTCTTGACGCCAGAAGTCCTGCGCGCGCCAGAGAACGATTTTATCCGTCGTGTCGCGGCGTTCGAACGAGTTTGGGTCAAATTCATTAACCGGGTAGCGGGGTGTCCAGAAGGCCGGGTATTGATAGATCCGGCGTCGGAGTGCCGACCGGCCGTCGGTTTGATAGACTACAGGCTATATAGACAGTCTTGTTTGAAAGCCTCTGACCTATACAAATTCCCAGCGGACGTGTGCCGTGCCGAATAGTTATAAATCTCTGTCGGAGATAACTGGGAGAGTGAATCGGATCAACTCCGACTCGACCTTTGTGACCGAGATCGCGGTTAACCAATTAGGATCGGCGGAAGGAAGTCTGCTGCCGCCGAAGCAGAAAGGTCAATTCCGGGTCCCGTTCGTGACCGGTTTGCGAGTCCTGAAACGCCGGACGTATTTGGCGGGCACGGAGTTTACTCTGACGTGGCAGGAGCCCGAAGGGCTCACGAACATCGCTCATTACAATGTTTATGTCACTGGGTTGTTAGATAATAACAAAACTCCCCAAGGTCCGAGTACAGTACAACGTTCTCCTGCCGTAATCCGGTTAGTCAGCGGGTCGTTATCGCGGATATCGTTTATCGTTCAGACGCAGTTAAAGAACGGGATGGTTAGTGATCTGCGCGAGTCACCGACGGTTAGCTCCGAGACATTAGTCGCCGGTTTTGTGACCTCCGATCTTAACGGTATCGGTACGACTGGACAATTACTGACTTGGAACAGCACGGTCGCGACGTTGATCGGACCGGGAGCGGTTAACGAGATATTGACGGGCGACGGCGCGGCGATCCCGGTGTTCCGAAGCCGGACGACTCTGGATTTAGTGGAAGGCCGGAGTAATCTGACGACGGCGGATCGGTTAGTACTGGTCTCCTCGTCTGGAGTCGTTAAACAACTCGGGAGTCTTGGGACTACGACGACCGTACTGCACGGTAATGCCGCCGGATCTCCGTCGTTCGGCGCCGTGTCGCTGACCGCCGACGTAACTGGGACCCTACCGGTCGCGAACGGCGGGACCGGTTCTACTAGCTTCACCGTTGGGTCAATAGTGTTCTCAAATGGAACTATTCTGACCCAGGACAACGCCGGGTTATTCTATGACGACGCGACGGACCGATTAGGAGTCGGGACTATAACGCCGAAGTCCACGTTGGAATCCGGCGGGTCGTTTGGTCTGAAGGTTAAATCGATAGTCGTCGGCGATTCGCCGTATACCGCTGCGTCGGAGACTGTGATCCTCGCGAACGCTACCGGCGGGAATATCACCGTTAACTTACCCGCTTTGTCGGGAGTCGCCGGACGCATATATAATGTGAAGAAAACCGACTCGTCGGCGAATACTGTGACGCTGGACGGCAGTGGAGCAGAGACTATTGATGGCGCTGCGACCCAAGTTCTGACGACACAGTACCAAAGTCTTATGATTTTCGCTGGTCCGTCAGAGTGGAGTGTTATCTAATGAGTTATACATCGTTCGTACGATCCTATGCGCCGCAAGCGTTATCTACGTCGGCCGTGGACTTGACAGCCAACGGACTCACGAACATAGTGAATGAAACGGAAGCCGGGGTGCTGCACGCCGTTGGAGTCGCGATAAACACCGTCGTCCTTACCACCGCGACTGTAAACGTCGAGATCCAAGTAGATGGCGGTAGTACAGTTTCTATACCGTTGTTCGCGGCGTCCGCTTCGTTCTCGGCGTCTTGGAAAGCGTTAACTGGATCTGGAGTATCGGGGGTTAACGATTTTCGTACGCTGATTTTAAATGCGCCGTATACAACGTCTCTCCGCGTCGGGATAAACGTAACGACGGCAGCCGGGGTTACGGGGAATTTGCAGGCTACGGTACTTCGATCTAAGCGTGTTTAACGACTGCAAAGTACGATACCTAATCCTTAACAAACGCGGTAAAATAGAGAAGAAGAAGAGTTTCCGAACATGCCACAAGGGATACCAGAAGGGATTTCCGGATCGCTAGGTGCTATCCTAGACGGGATAGCTAACGGTAACAACGATCAGTGGATGAAAGCCGCCGCGATCCAGATGTTGGATTATGCCCGTCAAATGGGGCAGATTTCACTGGAACGGTATAACGAGTTAGCAGGCCCATTACGGCAAACTCTAGCAACCCAACAAGGAACAGTCGGCGGATATCTATGGGGCGGCGGAGAAGATGGCGGCGCCGGTCAAATCCCACAGTTCGGGGATCAGATGCAGCAGCAGGGCGCTGGGATACTGGATCTCTTCCGGAACCTCGGCGAGTACACTACGCCGCAGATGCAACAGGCGTACGAACAGATGTTCGGGTTGAATCAAGGCGCCGCGCGAACCGGAGATCTCGCGGGGCAAGTCTTCGCTGGCGGCGGCTGGTCGCCGTTCGGTCAACGCGTGTTAGACCGCGCTATGGATATGGGCGAGGGCCAAGGCTGGCAGTTAGGTCAATTAGCGACGACCGGCGGAGATTTACTCGGACAATTCGGCCGGAATCAGTTGACCAGCGGAATACAGGACAGAGCGCTGGCTGGTCTCGCGGGACAAGGTCGTACCGGAGGGATAGATGCTCTTTCGGGCGCGGGACAGAGTACTCTCGGCGGGATATTTGGGGTCGGAGGTTTGACTCCTACTGGCGCGGTAGGCGAGGGAGTAGGTCTGCAACAGCTACTTGAAGGCGGGAGAACGCCGCAGACCCAGTATCTCGCGGACGTCGGAGCGACACAGGCCGGGCAGGAACCGTTGTTACCGATGGACGAAGCGTTGAACTTCGCCCGGCAGGAAGCGGCTCGGAATGTCTCCGGACAACGCGAAGGCGCTATGCGCCAGATATTCGCGCGCGGTGGCGGACCAGCGGCGTTATCGCAAGGCGGAATGGGCGGGACGCAAGCGGCCGGAGTCGCGGAATTCGCCGATTACGCATTAGAAGCCGAGTCCGCTGCGATCCGAGATGCTTTGATGAAGCAACAGGGATTACAATTGCAACGACAAGAACAAGGTACATCGATGTCGTTGAACGCGTTAGATCAGGAACGCGGCCGGATGCAGGTCGGATCATCGTTACTTGGGAACCTAGAAGACGTCGCGTCCCGGCGGTTCGGAACCGGTGCGAGTATGATGACCGATGCCGAGCGTATCGCGGCGCAGCGCGAGTTAGGTCTCGGCGGTCTGGGAATAGATTCTGGACAACTAGAGAACGCCCGGATGGGGACCGGCGGGAATTTGATGGATATTTACAATCGCTACCGACTCGGCGGATTGACGTTAGGTCAACAAGGGCTGGAAGGAATGAACCGATATGCGTTAGGCGCCGGTGGCCTTCAGAACAATCTGACTGGGACACAAAGCGCGAATCTCAATAATATCCTGAATAACATTCTCCAAGGCGGACAATTAGCTACGAATCGAGCAACGGGGATCTCTGGAGCGCAGAACACCGCATTCGGGAATCAGAATCAGTTGTACGGGCATTTACTGAACGCTTTGTCCAATACTTATAACCCGATGGCATCGATGGCTAACACAGCATTCGGCGGGTTCACGAATTCCGCGAACTTCAACCCGTTCACGCAGTACACTACGGCCCCGAGCCAACGTGGGAATATAGCCAGTGGAGCCGGTCAGATAATTGGTATGATACCAGGGTTATAAAATATGCCAGACGAGACTCAAGACGATCTTTACGAACAGTTCGTTCGCGATACGATCCAAGCGACGCCGGAGAAGAAGGTCGAAGAACGTCTGAAGAAGTTATTCGGTGATAAGTGGAAAGGTTCGTCCGGGCGTCAGAAAGTTAACCGAGTCGCGGATTTCTTCGCCCAAGTGCTGGCCGGAGAAAAAGTCGGACAAGCATCAAAAACTCGTCAACGCGCGTTGGAAGAGTACAAGACAGTCGCGCCGACGTTACAGCGAGAATCGGCGGTTATGTCAGCCGAAGACCGCGCTCGTATGTCCCAAGAAACCGCTCGTGAACGTAATGAGATCGCGCGTATAAGCGCGAAAGCCTTGGAGTTTAAGAATCAATCGCACTCTTTGTACGAGCAAGGCGCATTAGCTATACAACAAGGAAATTTGCAGTTAGCACAGGAGAAGTTTGCCGAGGCAAAACGAGTACAAGAAGAACACGGACCGAAGTTATCGAATCTTTTTGAGACGTCGGAGTATATGCGACGTCTAGAAGCGACCGATCCAGCCAAAGCTAAAGCGTTACGCGATAGTTTCATCGATTTATCAGGAATTCAAATGATAACTCGGGGCGGTGGAAGTCAAGGCGGGACGACGGTTACATCTGGACAACAGTTTCTTCCGCCGGTACAAGATCGTCAAGGGAAGTGGCATTTCTTCAAAGCGGACAGGGAAAGTACCTCCGTTAGAACCCCTAGCAGCGGCGGAAATATCGCGGAAAAACTGCAACTGCTAGAACAAATGAAACAGCTCGGCCCGTACCAAGGAGGGGTTGGGCAACAAACGCCTCAAGCAGCGCCGCAACAGGCACCAACGTTACCTATGGGTCCGCAGCAACCGATGCAAGCGCCCGGACCGCAAGGCGTTCTACAACAAATGATCCGGCCACCAGCGCCTATAGGTCCGCAACAGTCTCAAGCCGGACCCGGACCCGCGCGCGGTGTCCGTGAAGTTATGACTCTGCCTGAGGAATTTTCGCGTACTACACAAGAAACACAAGGTAAGAACTTAGCAGCGGACCGCGAGATGCGAATCTCCGGACTCGCACGATCTCTACCGGGCTGGTACGCATCTGGCGCATTAGACGACTTCGTTGGGACGCCGGAAGGGTGGGCAGAAGGACTTAGAAAGAAATTCGGTACGAGTAACGAAGAGATCCAGACTCTCGACTGGGTCGTGACTAAAGGTGTGCCTTCGGAAGTCAATGAGTCGTCGGGTTTGCAGTTCTCTATAAAAGAAGTAGAAATGGCACAACGATACTGGCCGAATATCACCGATCATCCGAGATCGATTATGCAACGGATGAATATGATTAACTTCTCGGTTCAGGGTAACCGATATATGCGAGAACTCGGGTTGACACCGCGACAACGCGATCTATTAGCTGGCGAATGGTTCAAGGAAATGGCTGCGCAGTCGAAGCGTATAACCTCGATGTCCGAGACCGCGCGCGGAACTACTAACTGGAAGAACGCCGTACCGACTAACGTCGATATGGACCCGAGGATAGTAGTGGCTAAAGCGTTACGGAAGGCTAGATCCGCGAATCCTTCCGAGTTTCCTTTGAGGAATAGATAACGTGCCCCAAACTCCACAAAAACGAGAACGCGACGAGTTAGACGAGATACTCGATAAGTATGGCGCGACTGAAGATCCTCGTGACCGAGAGGCGGTACGGAAGGTATACAAAGAAGACATAGGGAAAGCTGCGTCGCCGACAGTATTCCGGAAGCCTGGAGAAGAAGACTCGGATACCGGTGCTGGCGGTGGGATACGCGCTAAGACCGCTGAAGATATGATTAAGGAGTTTGTCTCGCGCGGGTTAGACGTGGCCGCAGGTGCGGTTGGAGGACCAACGTCGGCAGGAGTCGCGGCCCTCGCTCCTGAAGTCATGCGTATGTTATTCTCGTCACAGAAACCGCCAGAGTACACGTCGCCCGAGAACGCCGCGTCGCTAACTTCTCTCCTGACTAACCTCGCGACTAAAGCGTCGCCGTTAGGACGAGCGACAGGTCCAGCGCCGTTAATCCTGAAAGGAATGATAGAAGGTGCGGCGCCCGGAGCCGCTTACGTCGCGGAGTCAGAACGCGAAGGACAACCGTTAACTGGCGCTTCGAAGGCGTTTGCACTAGGATTCCCTACGGCTATGGGGGGTATTGGCGGCCAAGTAGGCGCGAGTACGTACAAACGCGCGACTAAAGGTCCGGCGGCATTATCGACGCAAGGTCCGGAGCGTGTAATGTCCGGCGAGTTAATGGAACAAGTACTTCCGGCGGTCACTGAAGCGCGTACGATGCTGGAGAGTTTGGAGAAACGTTCTAAAATCGCGTCTGGCGGATTCCAACGCTTGAAAGATCTGAAGTCTGAGGCCGCTGCGAATTTACCGGGAACGCAACAGACTCAAAACGCCGCTGCTGGATCGGCACAGTTAGCAGAATCTTCATTGGCGACAGCGCGGCAACAGAGAGACCTATTACGCGCGCAGTTAGTCGATACTAAGCGAGATCTGAAGTTATTACCGGTAGAAGAGAAGAAGTTAAAGTCCGAGTACGCAGGACTAGAAGGTTCGAATCCCGCATCTATGACCGAACGAGCCAAGAATTCCCGACGGATGCAGAAGATCGGAGAACGCCTAGGACAGATCGACGAAGAGAAAGCGACTTTGATCTCCAGGTCGGCGGAGTTAGAGAAACGAGTTATGGCTACGACGCCACAGATAGAACAATTGCAGACGGCGGCGAGGTCAGCACGGAGTACTTCCAAAATCGCGCTGGAGAACTGGGAGACGATCAAGAACAACGACGCGGCGATTACGTCAGTCGTCGGCGATATTGACGCGCGGACTGGCTGGAAGTACGCGACTCTCAGCGCAGAAGATAAAACTTTGATCCGAAAGATGGCGTCGGAGTCTCCAAACGCTATGATCGATACTACGATTGGTGCTGCTATGTCCGGTAGAGTTAAAGCCGGAGAAGAACCGGCGCTGAACTGGGTTAGATCGATGAACAGAGTTCTTAACGACGATGAAAAGTCCGCGATGCGTACGATAGTCGCGAAACGCCTAGTCGGAGAAGCATACGACCAAACGAGTGCGAAATTCGGTTCGTTCGGGGTTACTAAAGGCAGCGAGGGCGCATTTACTCCCAGCGGTTTATCACGTATCGGTGAGACCGCGACGAACGAATTATTCGACTCGCCGAACGCTTACAAGAATCTTATGGCGTTGTCTCGAAATCTGCACGAGGCTAATAAGCCCGGTCTCAAGTTAGCTTGGTTCGGTAAAGGTGGTACGTTGCTCGGCGGCATGGCGATGTTCTTTTGGGGCGCGCGGTTCGCCGGACAGAACCCCGGTTTATTCGGTGGTGCGGCAGCAGCCGGGGCGTTGATCGCCGGTAAAATCGGGTGGGATAAGTTCGTCGATGCCGTAGTTAGGAAAGCGCACGCGGACCCCAGTAAAGCGTTGTTCCAGTCTCTAGAGAACCGAATGCTTATGCCCGCGAAGGGCGTTACCGGATCGACGTTAGGCCAAGCGGTCGCGGAGCCGATGGTTCGTGCGAAAACTCGTCAAGAACCCGTCGTTCAGTAGTCACCCTGCTATCACGCCCTGATCGACTTCTTTCTCGAATCTCACACGGAGATCGTTGAGTTGATTGACTGTGAAAATCAATTCTCGAACTGGAGCTTCTCCGTGCCGCGATATCCACCGCGTTCTAATCCGCCACGCTTCGTGTGAACAGCCCGACATCTGCGGTAAACGCATCATCGTGGCCAGCGTATCCATATCTCCGTACCAGTTCGACGAACCTCGGAAGTTGTACGGATCTAAACGGTCGAACGTCCACCGAGGGTCACGCGACGGTTTGCCAAAGTGGTGCGAGATTATCACCGATAGATCTAGATCCCTATAGTCCGAGATCAGATGATCGATATTCAAGAGTAGACGGGCGATCTCGGTATTCGAATTCTCGTCCGAGGTATGGAACTTACTAATCGGGTCCAGGATTAGAACGTTCGGCCGGACTTGATCGACTAGACGCGCGATAATACCGCGTCCCTCTGGAGTATCAAACTTCATCTCCGGGTGCTTCGACGACCACCAGAGGTTTTCGGCGAGACATTCGACCGGGTGACCGGCGAAGATTTTCCGCGCGCGCGCTTGCAGACCGTACGCGCCGAGTTCTTGGTCGAGAAGCAGAACACGCGCGGGATCGCGGACGGAGAACTTCGGGTAACCGAAGGGAACGTCGGCGGACGACAGCGCGCGCGCGAGTTCTAGGACTAACAACGACTTCCCGATCTTCGCTTCTCCACCGAACATCAGTTTCCCCGACCGTGGGAGTACCGATGGATATATCCAGCACGGGGTATCTGGGATCGGCGCCGCGATCAGATCAGAGAGTGAACGTGCGACTAACGGGTTATCCATTCGCCGTCGTGGTATCAACGGACGACGGGTTCACCCGAGGACGTAATAAGGAACTTAGGAAGTCTTTGGCTTTGTCTAGCTTCGAGGGTTCCGGTGGAATAGGAATAATCTCTTCTAGACGACTCCCGACCGACTCATTCTCCGGAGTCCTTAACGACTGTTTCGCCGCGACCATTGCGAGGGCAGCGAAATAACACCAGTCCGCAGATTCCAACGACGGACCGTAATGGAATAGATCCTCTACAAAGCGATTAAAAGTAACAGGGTTATTTGCTGCCAACATATCACTGTGCTGCTCAACAACCTCGGCTAAGATATTCGAGTCTAGTTTATCGTACTCAGGCATACAGCTCCTTTATTTCTTCCGTTTCCGACTTCGGCGGAATTTCACTCCCGCTAAATCCATAGTCTTCTCCCAGAGGTCGGGCGGAATACCGCGAACCTCTAAATCGAACCCGCCATCGCCAGACCAGAACGCCTCGGCTTTCGGCGCCAGTAGATTCTTAGCTTTCACTAGATGTTTAACTTCGCCCAACTTCATCCAACACAATCGACCGGAGTCGAAGTACAGATGGCCGTTTTTTCCTGGTAAATAGGAATCGCCACACTCGTCTAATAACAACGTCGTTCGGTACTTAGCTGCAAACTCCTCTTCCGACCTCGGAATACGGTCGGCGGGTACTTGACGTTTCCTAGAAGGCGTTATTTTGCTCGATCCCTTGGAAGCCATTGCAGACAAAGCAGTTAGAGATTTCATAGGTTTTGTTTGTTTTCAACAACTTACGAAATTGTCTCGTCGTTGTCCAGGAGCGGGTCTACGAACACACCATCTTCATACCGGCGCCAAGGAGCTTTCCCACGGTCGGCGAAGTGTTGTTCTTGGCATCCGCCGTAGGTCAAATGACCCTCTAACGACGCGAGGTTATGGAAGCCTTCGGAGCAGTAACGGCAGATCCAATTTTCATATCTGGACGTCGGGAGTGTATCTTCGTAGTCAGACATTTAGATCTCCTTGTTCTTAGCTTTCAGCACTTCGAAAAGATACCCAGAGGCATTAAAGATCACCGCACAGAGACTCTCTTCCAGGTCTTCCGTCTCCGGTACCCCACGATGCGCCTTCCACCATGCCATCAGGTGCCGAACAGCGGACTTCATGTATGCGTTCCTTGGAATACCTTTCTGCCAATTATCCCCGTCGCGCAGATTGCCGTCGGATTGTACCCGGTGTTTATGAAGGTACTGTGCGTACCGTTCGAGAACTGCTGGCGACAGGAACGCTTCATAATCTAGCTTCCCGATTTCAGCGTTCCGAGTCGCGCCTGTGTCGAATTTTCTAACTCCGGGACGTTCACACGGAGGTAGATCCTCTGCGCTTAGAGTTAGCATCGTCTACGTCTCCTTCATACTAAAAAGATAATACACTAACGGCATAATCTTCGTCGGCCACGTGTGCCAAGACAAATCTTGATTCTTTGAGAATTTGTTCGTCCTTTTCAACGCTTTTCGTGCGGCGACGAGAGTGGGAAACACGGTTATGTTGTCTCCAAAGTACAACAAGTGCTTCTCAACATCCTTATTCCAAAATAACTCCAACGGTCCTTCTTCTCTACAAACTACGAACATACTATTTCTCCTTTCCGTAACGTTTTCCGTTAACCGTGAATTGCGATCTGTTGATAACTACGACTTGATCGGTAAATTCGCCGTCCGGCCAGAACCATCCATATAGAAACCCGTGCATAAAGTTCGACGGTGCGAATTTGGTGTAGTATGGGTCGCGCGAGGCCAGTGCAGGTACTATTATACCGGTGTGATAGTCTTGCTTATCAACCGGTGATTTCAGAGTAAACGCGTCGTAGGTATGTACATGACCAGCGCGGATGTTCTTGTTGTACGCCGTAACCAGAGTACGCGCAGGCGACTTGTACTGTTGACTCTTGAGAATCACGTCGCCGTGAACGAAGTATAGTTTTCCCCTCTTCGTGCCATAGGACAGTTGGTACATTTCTCCTTGTGATACAGTCTCGGCCCATTGGCCCTTCAAGTATGACTGCGGCTCCACCATCCCTTCAAGACCTGGATTCTCGTCTACTAACCCGTGTATCCAAGCCTCATGATTTCCGTCCATCCAAATCGTCCGGGGGATTTTGATAAGCGTATTTCCGAATAAGTCTTGGAACTTGTCGAGTTCGTTCTTCAACCGGAAACCTTCTACGAGACGCGGTTTGCCTTTCAACCAATGACTCACCGGCCCGCAGTTGATCTGGTCACCGCCGAGGATTAAAACGTCCGGAGCGAAGTCGTTAACAAAATCCAACGTCGCGTGGATCGCCGGTTCGTTATGCGTCGGCCGCTTTACTAGCTCCCCGCCGACCCTCGCCCACTCCCAGCCGACGTGGATATCGAATAACGCGACGAAGCGTGTAGCGGTGGACGACAGCGGTTCCTTACGTACAGACTTGGACATGTAGACTCCTTAACTACTTTTTAACACGTGGCGCCGAATTCACAATCGATGAGAACCAATCGGTGATATTCGCCGCCGTCCGAAAGATAAACGACATATACCCGATCATGACTCGTTGCTGCGAGGGGTCTGGCGACTTAGCGATATCGCTGGGACACATGACGGACTCTGGCGTCATCGAGAGCAGATTTTTACCGCTGGGGTTTTCATAAACCAGAAACTCTCCGGTACTTGCGCGTAGCTCGAACTTCCGGTTCTCCGTCGTAATCGTAGTCTTATCGCAGATCCGCCCGCCGAGGTTCGTTAACTCCCGAACGGCGGTCCACAGTCTCGCTTGAGTAGCGATTTGGGTCACTGGAGCAACGTCTTTAGCCGATATCGCGCGTTCGCCGGACTTGGATTTCCGCGTTACTATCTCTCTCTCGAAGTCTACCGTGTACTCAGCGTCCGAACCGACGATCTTTTCATCCTCGTCGTGGAGAACAGTTTCCCACGTGAACAACTGAGACTCGGCTTCCGATAGGGTCACGTGGTCGATGCCTAAATGTGTATCGGCAGCGATAAGTATCCCGAACAGTGTTAACGGTATCAATAATCTACGCATCTCGTTACTTCTCCTTCACGTCGTCGGTTAACTTCAGATCGACGAGTACTTGACGAACTAGATCACTGGCACCGGCCAGCATATTCGCGTCTTCACCGCCGACTTCTTTGATCGAATCTTGCACCGCGAGACCGGACGCGAGAAAGATCAGAACTAATTCTTCCGGACGCAGCAAACCTTCTTCAACGTGCGAATTAACCTCATCGACCATCGCTTTGACATACCCGGACAATCGGAACAACCGCTTCCGAGGCATCTCGGCGCCGAGTGTCGCGGGCCGTAACGCGGCGATAACCGCGTTATTCAAGTACGTTTTTATCTCGCGCGACGAGAATAGGTCGTTGGCTTTCTTTTTAACTTGCATGGGATCATCGGTCTCCAGCGGACTTCCGCCCTCTTGGGACGCAGTTGGGAGCAGGAACTCCCGGATATCTCGGACCACCGCCTCTGCGCCCCAAAGTTGGGTACGGGGGAATCTTGGCCAGCGTAAATAGTAACGACGATAACGTGATGGCATTCGGCATTACCGTCTCCCTATATATTAGACGACGCGGCGGGGACAGAAGTTACAGGGGTCAGATAAGTAATTGTCTTAATCAGTACCTTGGGGACGGCCAGCGTCCGCCGGTAACCCGCTACTTCGTTCGGTGCGGTGGCGTAACGTTCAAACCCGAGAACTAACCACTCTTCGGACTCGACGACTACGTACCCAACGTCGTAGTTGAGTAAACCGGTCTTCCGAAGTTCCCCGATACGAGAGTAGCCAGAGTCGAACTCCGCGTCGATCCAAGAGATCTCGACCATCGGCGGGACGGGCATTGGTTCTTCAAGAAGAAGGTTTTCTATTTCTATAGTCATTTAATCCATCCGATCCGGTGACGCCAGCCATATTTACCGAAGACACCACCATAGTCACCTAGAGAATCATAAAATACAGTGTGGTCAGCCTCGTCCAGTAACTCAAACATTTTATCGAACGCCTCAAGTAGTAACTCGGCTTCCGATGGTTTCAGACCTTCCGTTAACATATGGATATTCAGTAGTCGATGTATCTTCAGGCCTTTTCTATTCACCATAAACCTCCTGAACCGCATATTTATAATGCTGCAACTCTCTCGCCGCCGGGTTACATTCGCAGTCTACTATCCACATGAAAGACTGGAGTAGATTAGCGGCCGCTAGGACACGCTGTAAAGCTACCTCAGACGCCTCGTGCCGCTTGGACCAGGCCTGTGCGAGTTCTTTGAGTTCTTGTAGTTTTAGTCCTGTCATGGTAGTTCTCCTACTAGAATTCCAAAAAGTAGAATGGAGTCTATTAGAAACGCTATAAGCAATAGCGCTATCAGCGTAACTACTGCGTTATCTTCCGACATATGCACCTTCTCGACGTAAAACTTCATCGACTAACTGAGATTTCAATAAATCTTCAAAGTCCTTTGGTTCCCCTGCCATCTGCCAACAGTCGAAGCACAATCTGTACTTTGCTTTCCACAAGCCGTCTATTGAACGACGGCAAGCCGCGCATGTCATTGGAGCACCAAAGGATTCTTGTCCGCCGCGTTCATCGCTTCCAGCCAATTCTCACCGAGCCCCGCGTCTACGGGACAAGAGAAGCCCGGTAATCTCCATGTCTCTTCTTGCATAAGTCCGATAAACTCCCCGCAGCGTTTATCCGGCCACTCGCGCGGGAGTTCATATACTAACTCGTCGTGTACCTGAAGGATCGGTACATATCCAGTTTCCCTACGGTATCGGAGCATAACCGCCTGTACGTGGTCGGCGGAAACGCCTTGCCCGTACGCCGCAAGGACAATTTTAGAGTCTTCTTCCATCGACCGCGTTAAAGCTGTCTCCTCACGAAACGGTCCGATAAGACGAATGAACCGCCCGGTCGGATATTTGACGTACCGACGGGCTTCGAATTCGGCTAACACTTTCTTCTGCCAGGCCCGGATCTGCGGGAAAGCGGCGAAGTAAACGTCCTCTTGGATTTCGAGGGCTTTTTTACGAGATCCAAACGATTCGTCTCCAAATAACATGTTGGCGAGATGTTTTCCAGTAAAAGCGACAACGCCGCCCGCAAAGGGCCAGTCTTTGTATACACGAAGGGCACCCGCCAGTATTGCGGATTTGACATAACTAGACTCCAGATCTTGTGACGTTACGACCTTCAAACCCATCCCGTAATTCGAATTACCGGAAACCATAACCCGGTCTTTATACCGGATCATGAAGTAGCCTGTCGAAGTCGAGAAGCAATACACCTTGCCAGAGAACGGACGTGTAAAGCGGTCCGCAGATCCCACACACATATTTCGTCGTTTATTAAACGACACGGTGTATACGAAACAACCCTTTCCGAATCCCCGACACTGCGCGCCTCGCACTAATGCTTGAGTTCCAGACAAATGCGCAATGGTTTGAACCCATACTGCATTAGAGTAATTCGTTGTTCGGTACACTCGGGAATTAGGATATGTACTGCCATCCCACTTAGGTAACTCCGCTAAGAAAACCTCCCGCTGTCTTTGCGTCAGTTTCAGGAGTTCCGAAGTAAAGTTCTTCTGTTTTGTTCCGTCTAGTAATGGAGAAGACCATTTTACGTATCCTGCTCTACCATGTGGTTTGTGGTCAGAACAAGGCTTCAGTTTGCACGAAAACAAGGACTCCATACGCTCGATTTTCCGAGTTTTTATAAAGTGGAACTTTACGTTACCCCATTTGTCTACACTTCCATCAGCCTGTACCGCAACCGCTTGCATAACCTCGCGGTCGGAATAGACCGGTCCGGGCGTAATAAGAACGCCAGAGGTCGCTAAGTAATCTTCGTTCTCTAAAGAGTCTATTCTGACTTTGTCTACATGCAGATACCGTTTCTTGCCCCAATTAGACCGTCGTATCTTAGGCAGTCCGTGTTCAGGTGTCCCTTCTATTGAGGCAGAACGTCCGTGTAATACATGAGTCGGACCTGTATAATCATACTCGTGGTACTTTTCTGGCGTCTCAAAGAAAATCCCATACGTCTCGTCCCAGACTGCGATCTCTTGCCCGGACCACTTAGATATATCGATCCAGCCATTAGATGTTAGTACCTCATGTCCGGCTGCGACACAGCCGTGCGACGTGATCTTCGCTAAGTCTCTCGGTTTCTTACCGCCTAACTCTGCGGCTTTATCGAATTTCCCCTCGGAGTTCTGAACTAACCATGTGAACAAATCCTTTGGGAAATCGCGGATGTCAAATCCTGCTAAATACATAATGCAGCGGGCTTCGAGCTGCTTGTAATCCGCTCGGCATAGCCGGAAATCCTGGCTACGCGGTATAATCGCCGCCCGCGCTTGTTTTCCTAACCCATATTTCTGGAAATTATGCGCGTTCGGAGAAGAAGAAGATAAACGTCCTAACGACGAGCCGGTCGTATTGAACCGCGAGTGTAGAAATACACCTTCCGACTCTTCGGTCAAATGCTTCTTACCGAACCACGCTTCGGTACCCTTACCGCCTTCCTTGGACTTCCAGAGGTCTAACACCCCCGACTCTAACTCCGTTAACGGCGCCTCGGATAGTTGTTCTGCGACTTCGTTCGGTTTGTCGATAATCGAATACTTCCGGCCGATCTTTAGCATCTCGTCGCGGAGAGTGTTTTTCTGCGTATCTTTGAGCCGCAGACCACGTTCCTGCATCCAGGTTTTAACTTGCAACGAGCTACGGGGGTTAAATCGCCGATTAGCTTCGGGGAATAGTGCGTCTTGGAGATTTGAGATCCGCAAGTTCAACGCTTCGACCGTCGGTATATGAACGCGCATACCGCGTTCGCGCATTACTTCGCAGAGGTCGGTTAACTCTAGTAACTCACGGCGGAAGGTTATTGGGACCTTCATCCGGTCGAGTTCCTTGCTGTTCTCAACGTGAACTTTGAGTCCGGCCCAAGAATCTACACCGTTATAACCCCAGATGTTATGCGTCGGGCAAGGATATTGGCCGGAGCAGTACTGACGCCAACAAGACTTCCAGTTCGGGACGTCTGTGACTAACGATGTAGCGGACCATAAGTTCATGAAGCCGAGAGAACCGGGATCGTCGTCTTCCTCGCGGTACGCGATTTTACATAGATGCTGATTCGCGAGATAGTGTGTGAGCATCGCGTCTTCCCAGAAGTCCAGCGACGACGGGCACCCGGCGTTATCGAGGATCTTTTTGTCCGCAGAGATCGAGGAGTACCCGACGAGAGCGATATTATGACGTTTAGAAAAGTCTATGGCGTATTCGGCGAGCCGTTTGTCCCAACCGACCGACGCGGCTTCCCGGAGATTCGCGACGCCGAGGACGCTCGGACGTCCGGTGTCGGAGAATTCTAGATCTATCCCGAGACCTTCTGGTCCAGCGGCTTCTACTACACGTCGGAACGCGTCTGGGGTCCTATGTACCGGCGGGTATTCATCGGAAATCTCGTCGGACGACTTATGACTAGAGAACAACCCGTACTGAAGTTTAGCGTCCGGGAGAACGATTTGGAATTTACGCCGTGCCACACAGCCTCTTGTACATAGTATTTAGCTCTTCGTCGGACATGTAGTACAACTCTTTAAGATGAATCTTAATTGTTGCCCAAGGCGCAGTCACGATATAGGTACCTTCACCAACCTCGACGGCTTCTGCAAACATTATGTCACGCGCCGCTCGGATTTCTTCTAAAGTCATTAGAATAACATTAACGGTTCAACTAACTTCTTCACAGACTTCTTTCTTCGCCACGACGCCGGAGTCACAGGTCTAAAGTTTTTCAGAACACTCGTCGTCGGCGATATTAACTTCCGTTCCGTCCGCAGACTCCCGGCAAAATAATGCCCGCGCCAATAACTCACACCCCCAATGCCTTCAATAGCGGGTAAAACCAACGCCGCAGCTTTATCGCCGCACAGTACGCAGACCCGGTAACCCTTCTCCATAAACCGCGCGGCTTTCTCAAAGTCCCGGCGGACAAGGAAGAAGTACGCGTTTTCGCGCAGTACGGCGGCTGGATGTAAAGTAATAACAAAGAGATTAGGATCCCAGTCAGCGATCCCGCCGGGAGCCAAATTCCCTCTTTGGTCACCATGATACCAGTCGTACTGGCGGCAGACTTGCTCGGCTTTCTTCCGCGTAGGGCCGTTAGGATATTCATTTTCCTCTCCCCGGCACCGGATACAATTGTCCAAGATAACGTCGTCGCGTTCCAATCCTAACGGCCGCAGAAAAGCGTGGAACATTAGGTCTCCGGACATACCGACGAGCGGTGTACGTTTGAGAGCTTCGTTCTCGCCGGGTGCTTCCAGTAAACACGCGAACTTAGGATATTTAGGGACCCAACCGGGGACGAAACTGTGTGACGACGAGGACCACGGACATAACGCGCAGAGCGAAGGCTTACTGAGGACGCCGAGGATAGGAAAGGTCGTCATTAGATATAACTAGGGAGTGAGACGCTGGAAGTTGTAGTCCGGCTTAACAAGCTAAGGGCCGGTGTCTACTCCCCCGTTTATTCCCCTAAATATTCACGGCGTCTCCCATAACTCTAGTGGGCCATTCGGGAGTTGAACCACGAATTTGGCGCTTATAAGATACCGGCTTCTACTTCAGCATGACAATTACTACATAACATGTCACACTTCCTCAATTCCTTTAGGACAATTTTCCAATTCTTAGAGTATGCTAAAGAAAGAGAAAACATCTTCGAGGCTTTATTCCTATGATGAAATTCCAAAGCCTTTATACAACGTGAGTAACCACACTTTTGGCACTTTCCACCTTTTGTTTCGACCATCTTCTTCTTTATCAAATCCCTACGGGATCTGTTGTATACCACCGCGCGTTTCTTACGTGATGTATATACTATGCAGGGAAGAGGTCTTGTATTGTACTTGCCGAATGGGGAACATACTAAGCAGTACTTTCGGTTTCTAAGAAATCTTACTTTGCCTTTTATGACAACCCTACGTGGAAAACTTGAGTTACAGTTTTGACAAAACATTAAATGCGCCCGCTCTAGTCCGTTGAGCTAATGGCCCGAAGATCATAAAAGTGGCCGCGTTTGTCCCCCACGCGTTTAACGAGAACCTAGGGGTCGTTCTCGCACCACTCTAACGCCCGCCGACTTGTAGTCAGCGAACGTTACTGGCTGGGTCTTTAAGCCGCCCCATTTAACTCCACCCTGGTCCGCGCGGAGCACCCCTGACTACTAGCCGATTTACACTTCGAACGTCATCACGTATCGAGCCGGATCGGCCGCCGCTTTCTTAGCGAATCTCTCTGCGTCCGTCTTCGTCGCGGGGAAGAAGTACCCCACGTCGTAGAAGCGTGTCAGGGCGCCCGTGTCGCGGTCTTTCTTTTGCTGCATAACATACCCGAATATAGCACCGGGCTCAGGTGGGTCGGCCGACGCGTTTCCTTCGGAGTACTTCATAAACCGGTCCGCGAGTAACCGCTCAACTCCGTCCGGCGATTTATCGGCGAGCGAAATCAACTCATCCGATAACGTCAGATAACGCTCATCGGCAGATTCGTCACTGCCAACGAACGCGCGTAACGCTGGTGTTTGATCCGACGCGACGTTCTTAGAAAAAACGAACATCGGGCCTTTCTCCAGCGAATTAGGGTCGAAATTCTCCACCAGCCAATCCGGCCGGTACATGAAGTTGTATTTCGTTGAACGACCGGCTTGGATAGCTTGGATCTGTACGTTAGTCATCACGTAACCAGCGGGCGACAACTTCGTCGGTCCGACAGACGCAACGCGACCGATGCAGACTAAATCCGGCTGCTCGGGAATATCAGGTGCTTTGAACGGCATTACTATCTCCTTTGTTTCGATTTTCAGCGAACGTGACCTACTGTATTACTACGGGCTTAATCCCTTCCTTCTGCCCATCGAGAATAGCCCGTATTTGAGTTACCATCTCGGCGCCCATAACTACCATGACGCCCACGATCTCCGGTTTAATCATCTCCGGGATTTTGAACTCCGACGCTACGAATATAACATCGTGCGGCGACGTGATCCAGCCGTATTTGGGGGTACTGGCGAGAAAAGTAACGACGCCGTTGACCGTCTTGTACATCTCGTTCATCAACTCCGCCCATAGTTGCTCGGCGGTCTTCGGCGGAGAAGCGGGATCGACGGTGACACTTTCTCCTACCGTGCCTTCCGGAGTCGGAGTAGTGTTAATTTCTCCCGGTACTGGTGCGTCAGTCTGTTCCATAACTATTCCTTAAGTCTCGATGACTTTAAATAAAGCGCCAGTAGCACAAAATAGGTGCCCCAAGCAGGCTCTCCAGTATACACAGAAACAGCAGCGCCTGCTAAAGAACTAATTTCTAGAAGTGCTAATATTATTACCCACAGCATCACAGGCTCCTTTTCTTCGACAACATCGCCCACAGCACCGCCATATCTGCGGGCATTTCAGCGGGTAACTTAACTCCGCGCGACTTTGCCGTCTGAGAATCTGACGGCGCTGTACAGTACAAGAACTCCGACGTCTTATCGACCGCCGATGTCTTCACTCGCGTCCGGATAATGAAATCAAACGCGCCTTCGACTAACTTCTTAGCGCCGCCGTGAATCAGCATCGAGTTCTTCGCGCGGTATTTAGGTTTAGAATCCGCGCCGGACAGATCTTCGATCCGTTCTTTCTCTTGTTCCTTAAACGTCAGAATTTTATGCCAGCGTTTACCGGTTCGGACATTGTACATATTCAGATAGTCTTTCACCATCCTGACCGTACCGTTGAGAACCATCGACCAGTCACGTGTTTCTAGTTGCAGACCGGACCGTCTCGCGTCAGATATCTCACGCTCGTTCTTCGGCAGAATACTCTCGCCGATATACTCTTCTAATTGGACTAACTGACCTTCTGACCCGCCGTCCCAGAAGAACAGATCGACGTTCAGATCGTATATCTCTGAGATCAATTTCTCCGGCGAACGCAGGAACGTAGTTAACGTCCGGTAATCCGTTAGTCCTTCTAACTCATAAAGTCTGGAGAGTTCGTCCGGCGACGCTTCTTCTTTAACCGTTCGCAGACCGGAACCGCCTATCTCGGTGGAGAAGTACAGAACAGTTAACCCAGACCGCAGGAGCCCTAATATCGTACGTGTCTTACCGGTCCCAGTATCGCCGTAGAACATGATCTTAATAGGATCGTCTTCACGTTTGTCCGACCGATACAGCGTTACTTTGGACACCGGAGATGGTTTGATCGTAGAGTCGGTACGGACGGTGACTTTTGGGCCACTAGTCACCGGCAACGACTTCTCGGTTAGGTTCAGTACTTCCGACATTAGTGCTCCTTGATATCGACGCAGATTGTCTTACGCGGGACTTCCGATACGACTTTTGTACGCAGCTTCAAGTGTTCTAAGATAGCTTTGTTCGTCTCTACAACACCAGGTATGTATTCCCCATATCCGTGGTGACTTTCGTACCCATGGACATACATTTTCAGAACGCGTACTTCATTGGTTAACTCGTGAACCCGGTCTGTCATCGCTAACCAATCTTTTCTATTAACAAACATCGCTACTCCTCTCTTCCGTGCGCTAAATCGTCTCGTAGTCTCGCGTCTTCATCTATTACCGCCGGGTCGCGACTGGTTAATTGTTCGTTCATTAACAGCGACTTGTAGAACTCCGGCAAGCCTCTGCGTATCCCGCGTTCAATCTGCGGCCAGCAGTGTTTCCATAACGTCTGCTCGATGTACTTAGATTCTTCTTCCAATACGTCGCGTGTTAGTTCCGTCAGCAACGCGGGTATATCGCGCATACTCCCTTGGAGTTTACCGTCGTCACGTAAATGCTGGACGACTTTACTCCACCGCGCTTCAGTTCGTAACGCGATAACTAACTTCGCGATAACGTCGGAGTTCGACGGATTCGCCGATTTCCATTCCGCCGCGTGACGCTCCTTGAACTCCGCGCGGACGATTTTGGCGATTAACAATTTCCCATCTCGGCCAAATATATCACCATTCGCAGGCTTCAGTACGACACCTTCTATAGGACCGCCGAGGATAGATTCGTTCGTCAGAAGTTCGTTTAGCGTATCGGAGAAACCAGGAGTTGATATCTTGAATTCTCCGTAGTAAGGAATACACTGGAAATCGATACGCGCACACGCTCCCGGTTTCTCATTGACCGATAAGAATCGGCTCGGCGAAGCCTCGATATCGAAGACGATAATATTCCCACGCGGGACGACACGGTACGCAAGTGTGGTATGTTTAGGCTTCGACAAGTACTCTCCGCGATACGTCCAACCGTCCACCAGTAAATCCTTCCTCGCGACTATCTCTTCTACCGCCTTCTTGAACATATGTCCGTCGGGAGCGGGTACTGGGACGATGGCACCGCGACTACGGACGTAGATATCGTCACCGATGCGGCCGAACGATATCTGCGATCCGTCGATTTTCTCTTCAGCGATTACCGGGACGTTCAGTAATGGGTCTAGTTCTCTATGGCCAAGCGGCCAAATATGCGGGTAGCTAGATAAGCGTTCGTTGTCCATTTCCCCTCTCCTATATAAGACGTTCCCGACGGCCGGAAGGTTACACGTAGGCCTCAGGTCCGCTACCAGGTCCGGTACCTTTGACTACTAGATATACCAGGACTCCTAGAAGTACTATAAATAACAACCTACCCACGATCTCCAGCACGTCTCAAAGCCTCCTCAGCGTATTGTTCAGCCTTCCTATACTTCTCCGCTTCTATTAACTCTCGGCTGATGTCCGCCTGTTCCTTAACGGACTCCGGCCAAGGTCCAGAGCCGTCCCGGTACCCGAGGCCCGAACAGGTCGTACAGGATCTCGGGTCATAGTTCCGGCCGCCGAGACAATCTGGGCAAGTCGTTTTCTCCAGCAACCGGTCTGCGTCGGCCGCTAGCGCGGAGTACTCCAGTAACTCGGGTGTCTCGCCGATGATCGCTTCCGATATCTGGCCGTCCTTGACGTACTTCCGGCCTTTGATATTCCGGAGGTCCAGAGTCCGTGCGATCCACTCCGGCGTCCCGACGTATTCGAGGACGCGTAGAACTCGACACACTTTACTCATCGACATTTAGTTTCTCCTCGCGCTTGTATCTATTGATAACACGACGAAGTCTGGCGATCTCGTCCAGCAGTTCCGTTCCGAGATCTCCGTCTATATATCCTTCAGCTACTAACTGCCGAAGATGCGCGTATCTTTGATAAGTCATTTCTCCTCCCAAGCCCAATGTAAGATTATGAAATCTTCTAACGCTTCTTGGTCGTTGATATACGAAAATCCTTTACTCGCCGCGTATTCTTTAGACTGAGATATTGCGTCGGTTTCTGAAATTCGCACCAGTCCTCCGTATTCGTTATAGAGTAACATAAAATTCTGGTGGCTTAGGGATGATTCGAACATCCACACTCCGTTAGGAGGTAACCGGGTTTAAACCGGTCGCGTCTACCAATTCCGCCACTAAGCCCCGTTGGGCACGTTCCAAGATCTCGTCTAAATTCACCGGTGTGTAGTTCGTCCGTTCGACCGACACGTTTATATATCTCGGATCAGGATGTGGCATAACGTGCAAATTATCGCGGACAAAACCGGCGTGCGTATGCCCGTGTACGTTAAGCCGAAATCTACCGCCGAACTGGCACGGGTGAACCGGGATATGAGAACAAATCAAACCGTGCGCCGGGTAGATTTTATACGCCCGGACGTCCTCAAAGTATGGTGTGTAGTCTTTGAGCTTGAATATATCGTGATTCCCTCGTAGGAGAACTTTACGACCATTACACCGGCCGACCGTCGCTATCGACTTCTTTGCCATCGCTACGTCGCCGAGATGATAGACGCGGTCCGAAGACTTCACGACAGCATTCCAGCGTTCGATTATCGTCTCGTCCATTTCTTCGACGGACGTGAACGGCCGCAGTCGGCCTTCCGAATACGTGAAGGTAATAATATTCGCATGACCGAAGTGAGTGTCGGAGATAAACCAGACGTTGCGCATAAAGTTGGTCAGGGTGCTTCGGATCGAACGAAGGACAACTCGCTTCCAAAGCGAGGACTCTACCGCTGAGCTACACCCTGCTACTCTAGGAATTTTCTGAGATCTCCTAGATTCACGTTAATATTCGTATCCACCACGCCTTGATCCGCTTGTATTTGTTTCGACGCATCTAACGCGAGTTTCTTTGTCATCGGATCGTCGGTCACGGCGCCTTCTAGGAGTAATTTGTTCAAGAATCCGGCACGCGTTTTCGCTCGGACGTCCGGTTCGAGATGATACACGTCCATAAGAGCTTGAACACACTCGACGACATCACGGCGTCCTTTGAATATAGTGTACGGCAGACCGGACGTCTGTAACGCGGCGTCTTCGCGTACTATCCCAGATTTCACTAACTCCAAGAACCGCTCGGCGACTACAGCGTTTGCCGACGATTTCTCCCGTAGCTCAGGCCCAGATCGTCCGGGACCGGAGATATCCGCGGCTGATATAACGACGAAATTATCTCCCGGCGGGGCGTCTGGTAACGTCGGTGGGACTTCGGGGACTTCTTCTCCTTCATCACCGCGAAACTCGAAGCCGACCGGCGAGGGATCGGCGGGCGGGGTATCGTCTGGGATATCCAGGAGCGGGATGTCGGAGAAGGTTTGGTATTTACGTTTCATCGTACGATCTCGTGCCCGTGCTCTACTACTATTTTACCTTCTTCAGTCATCAGAAATTGATCGATACACTGCGCGTGTAGAAACCCATCCCATTCTTCGCAGAAGTGCGTCACGCCGCCTATTTCGTCGCAGTAGATACAGCGGTGCGGCAGGTCGTGGATCGAATAATATTCAACCCAACTTCCTTTGACCGGAAATATTCCACCACACGGCATTACGGTAACATCCTATAAACCACCGATGATAGCGTCAAAGGCCCTTTTTCTATGAACTTCACTAGAAATTCTCCGGATGTTGTTTTAACTATTTGACAAGTAGTCTTTGCGATCTTGGGAGAAACTTTAACCAATTTACAAGTAGCCGTTGTGGTCTTTGGACTAAATTTAGCTAACGCCCCACCCGATACAGCGGCGAATAACTCTCTACGTGTCATAGAAACCTCACGTCTTCAGGGCCTACCTGACCGCCGAAGTTCGCCGTCAGAAAGCGAAGAACGTACTGATAGTAATCCGGGAACACCAGACTGTTGTGAATAACTTTCCTGCCTCTCCTGATAACGGGCGCCGTCCACCGATATGTTCCGGACGCGAGTCGTAAGAATAGACAGCCGTCGAGTGCTTGTCCTAACAGACCTAATCTCTCGTGTCGTAACGCCCACGTCAGCGTGAAACGCAACAAACGACCGATACCGGCGTTTATCGACCGCAGGACTTGTGGGTTAGCTATCTCGACGCGGAATTCGCCGGACGCGAGATCGGTTAAATAACCGGGCGTCGGCGCGATTAACTCCACGTCCTCACGCTCCAGTAACGGAGGCGCGGGAGGTTTACGGAGATGGATCTCCGGCCACGGACGCGAGTCGCGTTCATATTCATGGTCCAGTAGACAAGGATCTTCCATTTACTTCTTCTTATAAGATAACGGCGGGCCGGAGACAATCTCCCAGCGTCCGATAACGCGGCCGTTTAGTAACGTTATATTCCCCCACTCGTCAAACTCATACGCCCCAGGTTCTAAAATTCCAACCATTGCGCGCCAGAGTTTCCGATAAGTAACCGGTCCGGTGAACGTCTTGGTCCAAGTTAACTTATCGCGTCCGACGTCGCGGAACTCAATAGTCGTCGGTGGTAAGCCTTTTTTCACAGCGCTACCTCTAACTTCGGTAACCCGAACGCCTGCCGGTACGCGCACGCTATCCCGGCGTGTACTAAATTCCCGAAACTTGTCTCGTCTGTTTCCTTCCGCTTCGCATCTACCAAATGCGACATCCGGAATTTCTCGTTACATAACATAAACGTCGTAGCGCCGGAATAAGAGAACGGTTTTAGTAGTACGGGTACCGCGCGCGGCATCGTTCCTGCGCGGCAGAACGTATCAAACTCGCAGATCCGGTTATAAGCACGGCACGCGAACGGTTTATTCTGCGGCCATATCTCGTGTTCTGATATCGCCGCACGAGATTCGTACAGAGATTCTAAAAATTCATCGGCTTCCCATCTGTTATCCTTGGGAACGTCAATCTCTATCTCGCGGACTTTGTGTTCTAACCGCGACACTCCTCGATACACGAATTTCTTAAGACCTAACGCCGCCGCAGTTATTCGCCACTGCCACGAGTCGATTTGACGCTGCTGCCACTCGACGTCCAAGGAACCGGTGACGCGCGTCTTCCAGTCTATCCCGACGTTATCGAGCGCTGCATACACATCGCAGATACCTCGCGACCAGGTAGTATCGAACGGTAATTCTACCGCTGACACTCGATAGGTCGTGAGATCACGCGCGAGAAATCTGTCCGCGAGTACTCGCACGAGATCCTTAGCGTCTTCGTAATCGAAGTCCGGGATAAATGCGGACTTTTCGGATGCGAGGATTTCAGCGTCCACTAACGCCCAGTCTATATCGGGGATCAGTAATGACTCGTCAGTTTTCTTCATCCAATCGGCCCGCCAAACCGCAGTTTACGTAATATCTGTAACGCAGTTCGTGCTCCGTTTATCGCGCGGTGCGGTAGAGGTTCAGGATCGATGCCGAAATACGGAGCGAGGTTGACCATTGAGAGACTCTGTAACTCCGGCCGCATAATAAGCGCCATACTACATAAGTCTAAACGATGATAATCTACGTCGAGCGTACCTAACACCCATTCGGCTTCCATCAAAAAACCCCAGTCGAAAGTAACGTTCTGCGCGAGTATTGCGGTGTTCTTACCACCGAGGTAAAACTTAAACGCACCCCAAATATCGGATAGTCGTGGGGCATAGTCCCAATCGATAAGGTTATAACCGTTTACCTTAGCGGCTTCTGGTGTCACTGTCACTAACGGACTTGGTTTAACTCGGGTTTCAAAACTGTCAACATCTTTCTCTTCTAACTCTGGCCAGCTAACCAGCACAGCACCGATCTCGATTATCTCGTCTTTGGCCGGATTTAGTCCAGTAGTCTCCAGATCTACAATCGCGAGTTTGTTTATCATTTTACGCTCCTTGTACCACGCGTTTCACAACTACTGACCACGGTAATCTAAACAACGGCCGATTCGTATACCGATCACGTACTGGACGCAGCATGTTTACCGTATGTAACCAGGACTGGAAATCCGGGATATCTATCGCATCGACTTTACCACAGTCTTGACACTTCACCGTCCCAATGCCATTAACCGGTGGTACATCGCCGTCCGGTGTCCATAACTTAGACGTGTCGAAACGAGTTCCCGAGTACGCGGTAGGACGTAACCGGTGGTCGCACGGCGTTATTAACTTAGCGCCGGACTTAACCTTCATTGCATGCCTCTACGAATCTCGCACGGTCGAAAAGCGGATTAAACCCTGCGAGGACTTCCACGATTTCGTCCACGTCATCTAGCCACTGTCGAAGCCGACTGCCAGTATCAGGCTCGTAATCCGTTCCCGGCCGCGAGTTCGCTAACGCCTGTGCTAACGCTTCGAAGTGTTTTTTAGTCATATCGTCACTCCTTATGCAGCACAATTATCTTCGCACACTCGATCCCTTCGTCCAGCGTCGTGCAAATATACCCGCAGCACGTATTAAGTATCGGGTGCGAGTGCAGGTTATCCGGTTCCATTACTAACACAATCGGTTTACGGAACGCGTCCGCCCAACCGACTTCTATCATCGTACCGATAGTGATCTTCGACGCGCCGAGAAGATTCACGAGCATCAAGTCGCACGTGTACACGTCGTTGCGGTCGCGTGTAGTGATGCCTTTCGCTGTAGCGAACGGGTGATGCTCATACGACTGGTTGATAACGCCGACAGACTTCAAGAATTCTTTCCCACGTAACGGCGAGATACTACCGGGTAACTTAGACGCGACGTACTCACGCCAGTCCGTACATTCGCCGAACGTCAGGCCGGAAATAGGACCAGAGAGGTAGATTTTACTCATACGAGACACTCCTTACCGTAAATTATCCAACACCGGCGAATCATCCGCGCGTTTCCTGCACACTGAACAAAAGATCGTTATTTCAATCGGACTGTTCGGATCGCGTCGCACGGTGCAAATCTGGAACGCGCCAATACCACGCGACGGCGTGCAATTAACAATGAATTCGTAGATTTGTTCAGGGGTCATTCAGCAATACCAATCTAAGTTGTTATCCTCGTCTAAATAATCATTCAAGTGGAGAATCGCGCGGTACAGAAAATCTCGGACTGCGCAGCTTTCAGCATCTACCATTGCTTTTGCGAGTATATGCACTGGACAATCTGGGGTAGAATACGACAAGTTGAAAATTTCCTCGCGGTTCGCTATGAGTTCAGGCGTCATATCGGCCGTCGCGGGCTCCGGTGTACTCTTTCCCATCGTCTTCTCGCCATTTCGCGAGTTTCCCGTATACGCGGCGTTGATAGTCCTCTCCGCCGTCTACAGAAACACGTTTCCCTTCGGGACACGAACATGAGACAAAATCCCAGCGGGAACGTGAAACGATGTACTCGCCGCAGTTCAGACATGTAACAGCGTTCATACGCGACGCTCGGGAACTTCGTCTGGACGCCAGATCAACGTATTCTGAGCATACGAACCATCCGGGTACTCCCGAATACCTAATCTCCGTTCCCAATCCAAGAGATCCTGTGCGGACGCTGGTGACGTCATCCAATAGTTAATAGGTAGCATTAACATCTTCAACTTCCCTTAACTTCCTTTTCGCCACTTCTAACATATCGTGCATCTCAGCACCTAACGTCGGGTCTCTGTTGACCAACCGGCTCGCCTCGGGCGTCAGGGACCGGGAGACCGTCGATCCCAGGTTATGATCGAACTGGTACATCTGGAATCGGAGAGCCGGAGACGCCGGCCCAGGTGGGAGGTAAGTGATTCTGACGCCCGAGGAGTCGATGACCGTTCGACTACCTAATAGGTCGCTTTGCGGTGTGGACATAGTTTACTGTCTCCGGTCCGTTGACGGACTCTATATATAAGACGATGCAAGGGTCCGGTAGGTTACAGGGAGAATTATTAAAGACCTGGTTCTGAGAACGTACTCTTCCGTACCCCACTACCCTTGACCAATGTACTTTCGACTACCTAATAAGTCGCCGGGGTGTAACCTTTAGTCGTCCCAGAACGTCCTTTCTGTATAGGCGAAAGGCCGAACGGAAAGCACGAGTTTACTCAATTTTTTGGGTCTTTCTTTTGTAATATTTAGCACGCCAATACGCCCTAGCTTCCTCCGGTGTCCGTTTACTCCGCCAACAGCGATAACTTCGGCACTTTTCGGTTTCCGCCACGGCGGACCGTTCTCATAGTACCGGCGTAGTTGTCCAGCATTGTGCCGCGCGCGGTTATCTCGGACCCACTGTCCGTAAATCGCTGAGGCGCATGGTTTGCAGTTGGAGCGAAGAACCGGATTTCCTTTGTACCGATATGCGATTGAGAATTCTGACAAAGGTTTAGTTAAATTACAATGTTTACAGATTTTCATTTCCGAAGACCGTAGTTATGCTTTATCACTACGCCCAAACCCCCCGCCGCCGCGAAGTTTACGAAGGTAACCGAACGGTGTATCGACTGGTTGTTCTCGCGTAACTTTCTATTAGACCACCACAACCATCCCCCTAAAGCACCTGCTTTGATCGCTACTCCTCGATAACCGAATCTTTGTCCTTTTCCAGTCAGGATCGGGTTAGCTTCCAACCGCCCCCAACTGGAATGGATGTCCAAGCTATTAGCTGCGATCAAGGCTACTTGGCTGATCCGGTACAATCGGTTTTTCTTACCCATCGCGAGATCTTTTGCTCCTAACACTGTTGCTAGCACTAGCCCTGCCGCTATTTTCAGTCGCATAAGATTCTACACTTCGTCCGACATACCGTAAACGAACTTTTCGGACTCTACCACATATTTCTTAAACCAAGGATCAACACCGGAGCATTTTGGACAGCGAACCGGAGCTTTAGCCGTACACCAACTAAAATTGCAACGCCAAATTCTTTTACACTTTGGACATTCATGCGACGTCATTGTTTACCATCCGCTTAGTCTGACACCCCATACACAAATTTTGGATTTCTGATAGTATAAGACTCTTTCGATCCGGAACACCTGGGGCAGCTCGTCTCGAAACTGATTTTACACATATACACACCACAAAGCCAAATCTTTTTACACTGCGGACATTTATGCTCTGCGTTCGGCATACTACTCTCCTTCCTCCGACATACCATAAACGAACGGCGGGTTATCCGAACGGCCCCAGATCGCGAAGCACGCAGAAACACCGTGCGCATGGTGTTGTCCAAAGTGTCCTTTTTCACGCGTACAGTGGACATTTATGTTCCGCTTGTAGTACGCGTCTTCGGAATACCTGAAACACATAACCGACTCCGGCGAGGTTTTCTTTTCCGGGTATAGTTTACTGAAGTCCGCGCATTTAGACTGTATCATAATTCCTTCTAACACGCGCACGTGAAAAACGTCGTCTTCTTATCCTCGGGAACTTCGACGCCGGTTACACTTTCGTAATGGAACCAAAAGATATCGGGGATATAGAAACCCTCCCATTTTCCGCCGTCGCACAGGTATTCCCCGCTATCCAAAAAGTCTCGTGCGCCGGTCATTAGTTCGTTGTACGTAATATCCGCTTGTAGTTCGGCGAATTTTCTTAACCATTGCTCCGACGCGGAGCATTGAACCGTTTTAGGATCAACTTCGGACGTCGTGAACGCCGGATGCGTCCAGTCGTGTCGTAGCGACGTTATCGTGTTCGGGAGTAAAAACATCCAGAAGCGCTGGCCAGGTTCTAATCCTTCACTCGGTAAGAACGGGTCCACGATACCTACGGCGTCGTCCTTACCTTTCGCCGCGCGGACTTTATCGCTGCCCGGAGAAGTTAGCTTAATCCGTTCGCCAGGCCAAAGAAACTGTGGACCTACGACGACGACCGGCGCCACAGCGATATGAATTGCGTCGCGAGAGACATCCGCGCCGACGGGGATAAGTTTTCCGATTCCTAAGTCTTGCACGTTAGTTTTCCTCCTCAACAAGGACAGCGATAAGTCGTGTCATGTTCATCGTCGTCGAAGTCCGCTTCGTCGATCAGTTCGCGAAGTTCTTGGAGTTTAGCCGAGGAGACTATCGAGCTGTTGCCACTTAGCTCTTCGGTGCTGTTCAACAACTCACGAATCACACGTTCTAATTTCGTCATCGTCATTTACCTCTTAAAGTCCGGCAAGAATACCAGTTCCGCTTGATTAGCGTAATCGGCGTTACGAAAATCCAGCACTTTCTGTGCTTCCTCTCGCATCATTCTCACAGAATATTTACTATGGGTTCCGGCTTTATCAAACCAAAAGACATTGGGACATATCGTGCATCTAACCGCCCACACTGGGAGATCGGCGATGCGGAGGAACGGGAGTAGTGTTGTGCTGAATAACGTTCGTCGTGTCATTCTAACTCTCCTAATAACTTCTCCGCGAGTTTCCGCAATTCCTTTTGCTATCGATCTCATAAGCGCTACTTCTCCTTTGGTAACAAAGCAGCGCGTCGAAGTACTTGTAATGCGCCGCGCGGCGTTTTCGGTAGCTCGGTATCGAATAGCACCGTGAGTGACCGATGGTATTTATCGTACTTACTATCCGAGAAAACGTCGAACTGCGAACCAACCGAACGCCCGGCGAATACCGCTAAGGGACACGTTAAGCAATGTAACCCGCCGGTATAAAATCGGATCTTTCGGTTACCAACGTTCTTCTGTAACCATCGAACGAATGTGGAAAAGCGGTATAGTTTCATTGTAATCTCTCCTAAGACCTTTTGTCGCGGCGTGCTGCTCGTGACACTATCCCCGGCATACGCCAGGGCACGGATTCGCACCGTGTCTTCCGCGATATTTGGGCCGAAAGGTCGCGTGCATGGCTCACGCTCGTTGCATCGCCCAGCTTGTCTTTCGACCTAGAGAACCGTTCCCGAAGGACTCTCTGTCTCCGCCAGACGCCGTGGCCTGGACTGGACGAAAAACCTTTCGACCGTGTGTTGGAAGTAACGACTCCACGTACTCCTGCTAAAGGCATATTTACTCACGCGAAGAAAACCCACGTCGTACGACGGTTAAACGCGTAGTAAGGATCTCTAACAGGAGTACGTCGAGTCGCTACTGTATCTCTGGTCCATGATATGTCTTCTCGCTAGTCGTCCACTCGGGCTCTGGACACTCGCACTTCGCGTAATTCCGCCCGCATTTACGACACATTCGGTAGACAAAATGCGACGAACGTCCAAGCGTCGCGAGACGAGCGGCTAAGTCTTCACAAGTACACGTCGCAAGATCAGAGTTGCATTTCATACACCACATTGTCCGACCTCTTCCTTCGTCGCCCGATGCGACACGCAGCAGAAACCGTCTTCGGTACATAGGTCGTCGGTAGAGATTATCTTTAACGGCAACGCATGATACCATTTATTCCCGCACGGGCATTCGTGCCAGCACTCAAACGTATCGTTCGGATCTGAAGATTTATCGAGACACGAATCACATAGACCGTGCAAAGCACACGGCGCGTCTTTTGACTCTACAAAATGCGACCAGGCTTTTCCACAAGACAACGACGAGCAGAAATGCTGGCACAAGAACCCGTTAGGCGCGTCTTCAGATAAGACAATTTGACCGTCCATAGGTTTCTCGACCGCGCTTAACTTTACCTTATAACACAACTCGCACAAATCGCGACCGTCTTCTGATAACGTACATGCGCTCGTGTTCGCTGGAATATCGTGCTTCCAAATCTCTCCACAAGGACAAGTATGTTCGCATAGAGCACCGATTATTCCCGTAGCGGTTCTCTTCGAGAAACACCTGCTGCATAAGTCCCTGTCTTTCTCCGGATACGTACATCCCGTCGTCGCCGCACTAACATCGTGTTGCCACTTATTCCCGCACGGGCATTCGTGCTGACAGTCTTTTCGTTCTCCTCTACCACTTGCGATATGAGAGTAAATCGTGCCGCTAGTAGCGTTATCGTCGTACTTCCAAGTCCTCGTGGCCGGGTCCCAAGCGGAATAATTATTGTTGAAACTAACCTTCATCGCCGGTACGTTATACTTCTCCGGTAACGGCCGTCCTAAGATCTCATATATCGCTTGGCGTTGCGAGAAAGACTCAACCGCTTCAGTGCAATATCTCTCTCGTAACGCCGAAATCGGATCGTCGATATCGGGTTCTAACTTCGCGATCAGCGACGCGACCAGAGTACCTGTCCGCCCGTGTCCGCCTGTACAAAAGATCAGTAGTTTTCGACCTTCTGTCATCATCGTACTAAAGTAATCGACTATAACACGCCAAGTCTCCGGTTTCGGCACGTTGTAATCTTGCATGAGACAGTCGATTATATAGAGTGGTTTCAAGTACGAACCGCTGGGTAAATTACCGTTCAGCGAAACCACGATATCGATCTTGTCGAGATCGGTGACGGTTATCGATTGCTCACTGCCCGCAAAGACGGTGTACACGCCGCATTTTATCGCAGTCGCAGCGTGCCGACATTTACCGACAGAAGACCACCACTTTGTCTCCGGCTCCGGATTACAGATACCCCCGTCGAGGTGTTTTTCAGTAAGTATCTCGCTACGGTGATTCACATTGTCTCCTTTGACATCGTCGCCAGAGTTCCATAGAGAAAAACTAATCCCGCGCCGCAGTTTCCTGTATGCTCGTGAAAGTTTCATTGATTTCGTCCACCATGGTCAAGTAACTTACTCATTTCCGCGAATCCGGTCTCGGCTGTCTTCCAATCTGGAAAAACGGATGGGAGCACCATGATTTCGTCCGCATTGTCGTAAGACCCCTCTAAAGCGACTTCGGGCTCCGAGTTTTCCTTTTCAACCTCCGCCTCGGTGTCCGGACAGTCTATCGCAAAATGCCCAGTCTTTTCGCAATTACTACAGTAGTCGGCTTCGCCCGGATTTTCTCCTTCAAACTCCTCTTCTACTTCCGGCGTGTCTTCTTCGTCCTCTTCTTCTTCGTCTAGCGGCGCGGGAATAACCTCCGCCTCCGCCAAATCTGGATCTATTTCTTTTCGCGTTAGTAAATATGGCCAATACGCTGTGACCGGCAGCTTTTCGGTGCATTCGGATTCTGGCATCGCGTCACAGTATAATTCTATTTCTTTAAACGCTGGTGTCCCACACTTCTGCTTGTAATTTAGAACGCGTATGAGAGCGTCGTCCCCTCCTTGCAATCCGATAGTTAAATTCGGACGTTTGTTAAACACTAAGCACGAATTGTGTTTTAGATTAAAAACCCCGTCCAGGAAGACAGAGTCATTTATCCGGCCTGTCATCCAAAGCAATAAATGCTCTGAGATATACGCCCATTTTTTTCCGCCATAGCTACTGGACCAGGAGAAGTTCTTGAAAAACCCGTATACTACAGAGATCAAGTGCGTCTTAGCCGATTGAGATAAATCCATAGGAAACTTGCTCAAGTACGCATCCCGACTCAGTTTACCTTCGGCGGTGGGAGCAGCATTCGGTGCTAGTTTATTCAGTGTCCGTATTAGTTTTCGATAACGGATTCCATCTTCCCGCGACATATAACTCTTCATATGCCGAAGTTCCGCTATGCACGTGAGCCACAAATACGCGCTCATTAACTCCGCGTACTCGGCGATCCGGCCGTTCTTATCCCCCGCTTCCCAGCGGTGATAAAAATCCAGCATCAACGAGACGACGTAGATATAACTCCCGTTGTACTTTTCTACCAGCGGGTCACGAAGCGTCCGCGACGTCGCCGTCTTCACGACTTCTGGTACTACAAAGTCCTTTGGTAATACGAATATTTCGCCGGTCGCGCCACTAACGAGCGCTTTCTTCCGGCACTTCAGCAGAGCCGTCTTCAATTTGTAATAGTCGTCATCGGACACTAATAACGCCGGAAGTCCTAATTCTCTCGCTATAATCGCCGCGTGACACGTTGACGATCCGGTGTTTGTGAATATCGCTTTACTCTTTAACATCGACCGGTACATCTCAGGGGAGAACGATTTTAGGTAACACGACTTATCGATATCCGATAATACCATCGACGAGGCCGCCCCAATCGACACGGCGTCAAACAGCTTTTCAGCTTCGGCCGGGACGTCGATTTTAACACTGGGTTTCGCTAATTTTAACGCGCGGTGTTGCAAGAACCAAATGGTTAGCCCATCAATGGAAACTCCGCTATAGTTACTCTTCTGAGGAGCGAAAGTCGCGCACCATTCGACATCCGACGGTCCGAAGTTCTGGTGTATTTGCAATAAATGTTTGAGTAAATGTTTGAATCTTAAGTCAGTGTTCTCGACCCGCGTGCCAGTCGCTTCCCCATTAACCAGCTTCACTCCAGTTCCTTCCACTATTTCTATCGCGGGGTTAAACGACGGACTACTTGTGTTCGGGTCGGAAGTAAATGCGACTCCGGACATCACTATATTTCTCGGGATTAGTTGTACGATAACTGCCGTTCCCGTGTCGGGGATATCGTTTGCTTCCCGGTACGCAACGGACTCCGGCGAGTTCCAAGACTCATATACTTCAACGACCGCCGCGCGTATCGCAGGAAGACCAGACACTGGTAAAATAGTCTTCATCATACCGGGCATACTGACCGGCGCCCCACTGCGAACAGACACGTCGCGCGTCAGTAAAAAGGACTCCGGTTCTATATCGAGAGGAAAACATACTTCGACCGGAGTCTTAGCTACGGAGAAGACCACATAATTCGGGACGCGCAGTGAAAGTTCTGTTAACTTATGCAGTCCTGCTGCTTTTCCCCCGATCTTCGCTGGAGACAACGAACTGTCAGTGAAATAAACGTGCGATACTCCGTCGTCGGAGACAATTAGACCGCTGGGATTATCAACAGCGGTTTCCGTTTTTTCGTCGATTTCATTCGGTGCCGACATCCAAATCCTGGAACACGAAGCGAAAGAGTGCGCGTGATGCGGTCCAAAATGACCTTTTAGTTCTGTGCAATGCCATTTATTATTGTCCCCCCAAAGACCGGCATAACAAACGTCCGGTGAGGCTCCCAGAGTTGTAAACGGGTTCATTAGGTCGAAATTCTCGCACTTCACGCTTCGCCTCCGCCGGACTGCCGCCAGCCGTTCATCTCCGCTTCATGAATAACAGCGATGATTTTCTTGCAGAGCCAAAAACTTTCGTTCAACGCGACTCCGACGCCGGATTTACCTAATACAATCTCGTCGAATTTACCCGATAATTCAGAGTACTTCTCGCGCTCAAAGTCCGTAATATCGTGCTTTAACGCGCGAAGGAACAATAAACGCATAGTATCCGCGACTACCGTCAGCATCGGACCTATAGCGTTCTTGCGTTCTACTACTTTCGGTTCCCATTGCCGGATTAGCCGTTTCGTACGCGACGCCAATGACCAATACGTTTCATAGACCCAAATACCGTCTGACTCAAAGACCAAGTGTGCGGACGCGGGCGGTGGTGACAGACCAACTAATAGAGAAGGAATTTTCTCACTTCGTAACTCGCGCGTCTCTGCCGGTAACGCCCGGAGTTTCGCTGTCCCGTCACTCCGGAACGCTACATGTATCTTATCTCCTTCTACGAACGGAGTCTCGGGACGGGAGAACGTTGTGTCGGCAAATGTTATGAATGAAGTAGTCATTTCCAGATTTAACTTTACTCCCAGTAATCCCACACCACCAATACGACTAGAACTACGACTAACAACACGAGGATATATAGCAAACAGCCCTTTCGGGGTAAGTTAGAACTGCGGCCCAACGGGGTAGTCGGTGGTTTAAACGACCTACTCGACTCCCCGTTAGGGTAAATTTAGTTAACTGTTAACTCCCGTTTACAGGGGACCACGAGTCCCAGCGGGAATTTTTACTACCGCCGCACTACACGTGCGACAGTGACTTGGATGCTGCGGCAATCGCCGACGCTAGATCGGCGACGTCGTAGACGATAAGCGAAAAGCGATTTCCTTCGCTCGACGGCCGTTTCCAGCAGTCCGACTTGAACTCCGGGACGCTGACTAGATCGTTTATCCTCGGTTCCAGTCGGACCCTGAACCCGCTGGTGAGTTCACGGAATCCCAGGCGCCCGAGCGGCGTCGTTAGGACTTCCGTGTAAGGTTTTCCTTCGGGACCTACCATAGATTTACCCTCCTTTCGGACATATCGTAAAGTCCTTCACAACTCCTTCGTGTCCACACTCGCAACACGTAATAGGAGAGGTATCTTCCCACGTCGTATCCCCGTGCGCCTCGGTACCGTCGTCCCAGATTTGGATCGTCGCTGTCATCTCAATAAGAAACGGTTCTTTGCTGTGACAAACGGGACACGCGATTCCTTCGAGGCAGTTAGTGTTTGGCATCGGAACTGTTAACAGTGCTGTCCGTCCAAAAGACACAATAGAACCGCGATCCATCCGGCGGTCGCTGCGCTGATACGAACGCACAACGCGCGTAAAAAGTCCATAATCTGTTTCTCTTTATCGTAGCGTCCGGCGTTGTAAATTTCAATCATCGCTTTCCGCGTCATCCCATTCCCCCGCTTTCCGATTCCACTTATACCCCCACTCCAGCATTTTGGAGTGCTCAGGATCGTCGCACCGGCAAGACCCGTCCGCGCGGTAGTGCATTGGGTCGAGAATATACCAAGGACAAAGAAGTACATCTGACTGTTGCAGAACAGTCTCGATTAGGCCGTTGGGTAGTTTTCTTTCGCTTTTCATCCTGCACGCCCCAACTCTCGCAAATGATCCTCGATCATATGGAACTCGGCGACCGAAAAAGTTTTCATCGCACCGGCAAACGACCGCGCGGGTAATCGTTCTTCGCCGTTAAACTCACCACGATGTTCACGGGCCGCGTCTACGGCGCGCAGCAACGCGACTTCTAACTCTAATCGGTGCTTCAAGGCTGTGTAGGTGTGTTTAGACGTCATTTTTACTCCTCTTCTACCGCGCCAAGGTGCGAGTCGTTCCGAGGTAATAGAAGCGAATACGGACGCAGAACCGGTTCTTCACTCCCACGAACTTGTGTCCGCACCATAATCGGTGGACGACAATCCACGTGCGGCGCGTAAATCTTCTCCGCCTCTCCACAATCCAACCGGAAGTGCGAGATCTCAATCCCACATAGGACGCACGTGTGTGAACAGTAATCGCGCGCCGTCGGCGATCCGTACCACAAACGACGTAATAGTTCGCGCCATCGTGCTCTTCTCATTTCCGCGCCTCGTACATACCCGACCCAAGCATCTGCCGGATATGTTGGAAAATTTCTTCCAGCGTCTCACGGTCCGGTTCGTGTTCGTGCCAGCTATCTTTGCCCAACGCGTCTTTCCGGCGCACTTCTATCCCGTGGCGGTCTAGTAGACTGTTGCGTCCGGCGACGAACATGCGCTTAGCGTTCATCACAACGCGGTAGTGTTCCGTCTCAACCAACACAAATGGAGAATTCATTTCCTTTCCTTCTCCTGTACACTTTCCCACGTCGCCCAGAACTCTTCACGCTTCTTCCGGTCCTTCGGGTGAATCTCGCGTACCGTGCGGGCTAGAGATAACAACTCTCCTCTGCGAACGTCGAAGACGTCAAGTAAACTGCAATTTGCGGCGCTGTGGAACGGCTCGCATCCTGGCCCCTTCTGCCTCGAAGAATTGTACAATTTTATTCCTGGCAGTCGTGTCCGCCAAGACCGTTTGGTAAAAAATACGATGCAACTTGTCTCCCCGCCGACTGGAAGGACGCCAAAACTTCCTATCTTTTCGACGGGCCGTCCGTCATCATTCGTCGGGAGTTTGTAATAGCGATAGTGTGTAAAATCCACCTCGTATCGCCCGTTCCCGTTCTCAATTGTCGTCATATGGCTCTCCCTCGACGTACGCCGCGACTCGCCAAGTACTTTAACCCTCTGAGTTAGACGCCCAAATTAACCATGCGTCCAAGTACCAGTACCGAATACCGCCCCACGGGCTTTTGCTTCGCCACCACCGCTCGCAAAAACGTCCGTTCCACGGCCGCAAATTCAATCCTATGCAGATATGGTTCGCGGCTGTTACGGGTCGTCCGTACCACACATGAACGTGCGGATCGGGCCAACGAATATGTGCGGTGAATTTCATTTTATCTCCAAATCCGATGGCTCTCGGCAACCCACCAGCTTATGGAACTTGTGATTAACAAATGCTACGGCGGTTCCTTTTTTAAGCGACTCCTAAACAAGTCCAAGCGCCAGATCTTAGCGGCGTACCACCGTTCGCTTGAATCAGCGTAGCGTTCGCACGAAGTTTAACTATCTTATCGCAGACCGGTACGCCGCACGCTGTACATCGGTACCGTACCTCTGTAGCCCCCGGCTTTTTAGCCAGCGAATTGTGTAATCGGCGACCGACGCCATAAATCGCGTCCTGTTGCGGCGAGTAACACGCGTGCGGTGCGATGATTGTCATTTCGTTTATTCGCCTTTGAGCAATCGGGTGTACTGTTCTGCGCGGCGTCGATAATCTTGCGCGTCGTCTAATCTCCCGAATCTTTCACAGTATTCCGCTGAAGCCAGACAGTCTGCGTACCACTGTCGTAAAATAGACGGGCGCGCAGCAAACTCGTAAATGTGAAGTGGTTCTCCAATCGTAGTCACGTATTTCATTGTCCCTCCCTCTTTTTCCGTTTGACTCCGGAATAAGTAATAAAACTCACAACAGAACACGTCGCCACGCGAACACGCGGGCTGATTTCCTCGCACCTCTTTACCGCGCAAACCTCTCCGCACGGAAAACTACTTTACACTACAAAGTACTTTTCTCCGCAGAGAGCTTCATTTGACAAACTCGCCTCGCCCACTCTCCAGGGTCCGTAAAGGTAGTGTCACGGTCGAACGACGCGCTAAGGTGCGACGCGAGGCAAATGCGTTCGGAGATAACGCGGTGCTCCCGGGTGTCCAGAGGGACTGGTTTCACGCCTGCCGCGATTAGTTCGCGGACCGCTCGGACGTTAGCTCCGTTCGTCGATCCGACCGCAGGGACGTCAAGGACGTTATCGTCCAGCGCCACGTCCGGACGACGGAGTAACGGTGTCGCACGCGCCCGGTATAGTTCCTCGCGGCGTTTATCGGCGAGTTTGTCAAGGGTAGCAGAAACGCGGTGCGCGTGTGGGGCGGTAGATAACGCCGTTAGCGAGACGGCCGGTACAGGACGCCGCCGTGGATCGGCGGTCGCCGATACGGGCGAACGTTGCGCGGCCAAGATACTCTTTACCTCGCGTTCGCGGGCTTGCCGAGCGGACAGCGTGGACAATGAGAAGCGCTGTTGCCGGGTAGGTGTGACTACTCGAACTTCTGCCGTCGCAGAGTCGGCCAGGCGCGCTTTTTGCAAGCGCTTTGCCTCGCGGCGAGCGACCGTCAAAGCTCGATATTTAGCACGTGTGAGCATCTAGCACCAATCTGGCGATCAGCAGCAGCCATAGGACGGCTAGACCGAATCGAACTGTCATGCCTGAACTCGTCGGCCGGGTCCTGGGTGAGCCGCCTGGCTTCGCCGGTGCTGACCCAGTTGACGTTCGATTCCGGGCCGACGGGAGCCGGATCGCCTTCCGTTCCGAGAAGGAAGAAGTACTCGGTTGTATGCGGTTGCCAGAATGGTGACCGTATCTTGCTCAGCTATAGTGAGCGGTCGGTCAACCGGAAAGTCTAGATACAGATACACGCGCTCTAACTTTGCGAGCGCATATATACGGTCGTTACTCGTCATAGATCGTATCTCCCCCCAGCGCATACGCGGCGCGCCCCCAAGCGGGTCTTAATCGACGCGGCGCTGGAACTGATACGAGGCTGTTTACTTCGCGGACTTCGCGGCGGGCGCTGTAGCTGGAGCGTCCATCGGCACCGCGAGCTCCTCGCCCACACTCGCTTGCATTGCCGTCAACGCACTCGCGCCGACGGTCGCCGTGAGCGTTATCGGAAACCGTTTCCCCCGATCTTCGGCGACCGGCCAGTCCGCTGGAATCGTGTACACGAAACTCACGGGCGAACCTTTCGCGGAGAGGAAAATCGGTTTCCCCTTGATCTTCGGCGTTTCCGACAGCGCCGTTTGTAGAACGTAATTCAGCGAGAGAGATTGTACAATCTCCAATCTCCCGTCCATCGTCGCACGCAGGTACACGGACGCTTTGTCCGTTGCAAGGGTTTGCTTCCCGTTCCCCTGCGATAATTGCGTTAACGACGCAATTTGCGTCTTTTCAGCCATTTCGTTTTCCTTGAGCAGAAAGTTAGGGACTCGATACGCGGGGGAAAGCGGGCGCACCCAGGACAGTCCAACCAGCGTCCGAGTCCATCTCTAGTATGCGCCGAGGTCCACTGAAAGTCAAGAGGTATTCTCACGTCCGCTCTAGGCTACTATGACCTGTAGTACAGACCGCTAACACCCGTGCACTAGTCTACTAGTGACTACACACTACTACTAACGATCACTACCTATACGCTACTACCTACTCACTACTACGCACTGCGGACTACCTATACACCGATACATACATAGCACGCATACATAGATATTAGTAGAATACGTATTACGGATACATAAGTATTACCAGAAGGTTCCGTAAGTCTTAGCCGGGGGTACAGACCCCTTGTACTTAGGTAGCAGTGCGAGGTAAGTATGAGAACGCCGCCTTTTGGCGTTCTAACGTCGTGCGTGTTCCAGATAAAATTTTGGCGAAACATGACAGGTACTTGGCGGGCGACAACGCGACGCACGCGGGAGAGAAAAATTTCCTGAGAATTGGCGGCGGTCACTTGGCGCGGTTGGCGAAGGTTTATCATGGCCAGGTTAACTAACGCGGCCGTGGGAATTCACCGCGAGGACGATTAGCCATCCCGACTGGTCCGACGCCTCCGGCTCCGGCAGCGGGCGGTAGAATTAAGTATGGGAAGTAACGCGTTCATAGACGACCTGGAGAACTTCGCAGCGTCCGCCGGAGATAAACTCAAGAAGTTATTCAAAGTCCCGATTTATACTCCGGGACCAGAAGACCGCGCGGCTATAGAAGCCGGGCCGTTAACCGGTGATCCCGGTGGTCCGCTGCGGTCTACCTTAACTCCAGCCGCCTCTAACTTTTTTCGGCATTTGGTGCAACAAGCGAGAGCCCTTAAAAAAGGCGGTATAGAAATTGGGAAAAATCTTCCTAAGGCGATGACTAAGGAGAAGGCGGGGGAATTGATAAAAGAACTTATGGAACACGGGTACGGAAACTCGGTACCCGGCCGCCCTGAGCGCATAATGCCTTTCTCTACAGCAAGTCGGTCTGCTAGAGTACAGAAAACTAGAATCCAACCACCCGGAACCCAATCCAGTTGGGGATATTTAGAGATTCCGTGGGAAGCGCGAGATTGGGAAGATCTTCTAAAGTAACCGGGCGTCGTCGTTACTTCTCGCCTTCGTCTGACCGCATCAACTCTCCGACGTTCACTAGTGCTTTTACCCCCCACTCTTCGCCCATCTTCCACCCGCGCGCGAATCCTCTCTGCCAGCCATAGTAAAACGCGCCGTACACGACGCCAGCTAACAGGATCGCGGCTAACGACGCTCCTTGTACAATCTGTTCGTAAGTAAAACTAACTACGTTCATAACGTCTCCGTTTCGGAAATGGTATCCGTCCGGCCAGAACGGCCTTCCAGTATAACTTTTGCTTCTTTGTCCGCTGCGCCCGTGTCTTCTTCCGGTGACACGGGATACACAAGGTCTGGTAATTCGTCAACTCGTCTTGAAGCTCGGGATGTGAGTGTCTCGGCAATATATGATCTGCGTCCCACCATGTCAACCGGTTCTGCTGATCCAAAGTCAACCGGTAGCTACGGAACCCCGGCCAACGACGGCATCTCGGTCGTTTTGGGTCCGATTTCCAAGTCTTCCATTCCTCTCGTAAAGCGACAGTATCTAAACCGCAACTCGCACATATCCCTGCATCTCGTTGAAACAGAAAGTCTTTAACTTCCTTCCATCTCGTCCAGTCTTTGGTCTTGGCTATCAACTTTACCTCTGAGGAAGTTCCTCTATATAACTGACGTACCCGAGACTCAAAGGGTTACATTTATTTAGTAGACCGAGGGAATCTAGCTAACACTCGACGTTTACAGGACTTCTAGTGTGATAGTAGATATAGGAGAACGATTATGGCTAAACTTCCCGGTGCGACGATTCAGGCAAGTGTGTACGGTATTACCGACTCGGTGTTCAACGATCACATGCGTCTGGAGACTACGCACGATGGTAAACAGGTGAAACTGAACTCGCGCGACTTCTCGCAAGCGACTGGCGACAGCATCGCGTTTAACGCCGTTCCTAACCAGATCGTCACTACGACCGGCGAAGTATTCGGTGGCCAGATCAAACCTAGGATCGCCGATGCTATCTCGGCGTCGGCTTGTAGCGGTCTTGGGATCGACTCAGAACTTAAAGGCACTGGGGCGACCACGGTAACCAGCGACCTGCGCGGGATTAACATGTACCTCGGCGCCGCTGCTGCTGCCCATGTAATCGGCGGCGACGTCGTAGCGTTCCGGACCCGCGCGGAAGTCTCAACTAACCCGACCGGCCATATCGTTCTTCACAAAGTCGTTCAGCACGAAGGATCGCAGGGCTGGGATGCGTTCGTGAAGTTCAGCGAAGCGCTCGGTACGCACTCGATGACGACCAATGCAGATAAGACTGCGAACGCGAAGTCCGGGACGATTAAAGTTATCGCGAACAACACCGAGTACCATATTCAGTTGTATGCCGCTTAGGAGATCGCGTGCCGCACATTGACGGAGTAAATGTTCCAGAACAGTTCGTCCGGCATCGCGTTAACGCGACAACTCTGGGCGCGTCCAAGACGATTACGGGTGCGACGAACGCTAATCCTATCGTCATTACATCCGTCGCGCACGGCTTTGCTAACGGCGATGTAATCATCGTCGGCAGCGTCGGCGGAAACACAGCGGCTAACGGCTGGCGGAAAGTCGCGAACAAAACTGCCGATACGTTCGAATTAAATTACCTGGACGGAACTAGCGTCGCGGGGAACGGTGCATATACGGCGGGAGGGTCAGCACAATCGGTAGTATCGGCGACTACAGCGGTTGTATCGACCCGCGATATCTGGGTTACGAAGGTTCGTTTAGCGAACACGACCGGCGCCGCTATCACTTTCAATCTCTATGACAATCTCGATGGCGGCTCAACGCCTTCTGGACCGAACCTACGTTACGCCGCTGTTTCAATCGCCGCGAATTCAGTGAGTTTAGAGTCTCTGAAGTCTCCCGAGCGGTTGGAACAAGGAGCAGTTATATTCGCTTCTGCTACCGGGTTGCAAGTCACCATTGAGGGTTGGCGGAAACCGAATTTCACATAGGTAATTCATGGCCGCAACGTTTGAATATCTTGCTGGAATGATCGATGGGGAAGGTTGTATAGCTCTCTATCGTAAAAAGGACAAGAAGGCGCTGCGCGGTTTTACTTATTGTCCCTACTTAAAAATCGCGAGTAAGGATAAATGGTTTCTAGAGGAACTCGGCCAAGTTTATGGAGGCCGCGTCGGAAAGGGTGGGAGAGGTTTTACAGGTACTCAAATTTGGCAACTTTGGTTTACCGCGAGTGAAATACGAGAACTTCTTCCAAAAGTACTACCACACTTGATTTTGAAGAAACAAGAAGCCGCGCTTCTTCTGGATGCCTTAGAAATTACAAAGTGGCATCGAAGTAGTGATTATGATGACTCGACCTTAGATGGAGTTGTCTCGGCCCTAAAAATCCTGAAAGTCGATAGGAGGCCAGCATGAGCGCGACCTTCGAGTGGGACGAGTCTAATGGCGCCGGTGAAACGGTAACTCACGCGCGTACCGAAGTTAACTGGAAGAACATAGACGATTCGACGACCGCATACTCCTCGTCGTCTATCGCCGCCGGTAACAACTCGTTCAGTAAATGGCAGAACGCGCATTTCACTGGCACGTTTAACTCGATCTCAGCCGGACTTATCGCGCACACGGCTGGAGCGTTCGGCGCTGGTCTAACTCTTAAAGGCCAACCGGCGATGACAGTGGACGCGGATCGGCTTGCGTACACCACTCCCGGAACAGCGGCTTTAGGAACTCTGACCTTCGACGAGACCCCCGTTATCGCTATCGGTTCTGGACGCGCGGTTTTCTTCGGAGCGACTGGACCGGCGGCCGCTGGAAAAGCCGCGAGCACAACCTCTAATCCTGCGTACACGAATTATATGACCACTCAGTTACAGACTACCGGATCGGCCGGTGCGGGCGATACTGCGACGGCGACGCGGACATTGCAATTTGACGAGAATTAGATATGAGACACCTCTACTGTGCGTCGTGCCAAAAATCTATGGAACACGACACGAAGATCGATAAGAACGGCGAACTTATATGCACTTGTTTGTGCGGCAGATTCCTGAAGTTCTCAGACGCGACTTTTGCCGACCCGCCTCAACCTAAGCAATCCAATGCTCCTCGACAATCCCATGTCCCAGACATTCCAGTTAAAGTATCTTTTTGGCGTTCATTATTCCGACGGTAGCGAGTTTTTCCAAACTCCCGACGACGTTTCTGCGACCGATCCAATCCGGTCGGCGTTCTACGACGTAGACCTGGACCGCGTCGAGTTGTTCCAATTAGAAGGCGACGGTCACAAGTATCTAGTCGATCTCCGCGACGGACATTTCGAGATAGACGGGTTGCCGTTTATCGCGGGCGATCCTAGAGTTCAACCTATCGGACAAGAACTTCGCCTCGTTTACTTCCGGCGTCATCGCGAATCTCAGCACAGCGACGGTACCACGTCCAGCGCGCCTGTTGAATATCATTTTGGCTGGCAGTTCACCGTAGACGGGAAGAATTATCAGCAGACGTTAGCAGTAACGTAATGTGTGACTAGAAGACGAAGGATACGAGGAAAAGCAAGAATAGTTCACATGGCCGCTCCTACATATTTCGGTTCCGCTAGCAATCCGGCTGATAACGGTACTGGTGCGGAACCAGTAACTCTCCCAGTTACTCCACCTGTCAGCATGGTCTCTGGCGATTTGGTCTTGTTAATCGGCCAAATGCAAGTCACAACAGCGGGACAGATCACATTATCCGCTCAGGGCGGACAGAGTTGGAGCGCGGCGTCCGTAGTAACCGGCGCCAACGATCAAGTAATGGCCTTGTTCTGGTGCCAGTTCGACGGCACTTGGGATACAAATCCTTCTTTGGCTTTTGCAGCGGCGGGCGGTACCCAACCCTGTACTGCGATCATGCACGTGTTCCGACCCGCCACAGTAGGTACTTGGGCGCAGGACACCGCTATCGCAGGAGGCGCTGAAGCGTCGGCATCTCCGGTTGTTATCAGTGGGATAACCCCTGTCAATCAAGGAAACGTCGTACTAGCGGGCTGGATGATCCCGAACGTCAGTACATGGGGAACGTTGGCGGGTACAGGGTGGGTGGTTACAGGAGCGGCCCAGTATCGGAATACTTCCGGGTCTGACCAGTCCGCTAGCTTCGCTCACCAATTACAGAACGCGGCCGCCCCGACTACCGATGTTTCCAAAGTCCCATCGACCGCCGCTGCCGGTATATCCTTCACGATGGCTTGGTCTACTTACACAAAGACGACTAAGACTCAGACCGGCGTAGCGCGGATTACAGTCACCACTACTAAAACACAAACCGGTAAAGCCCGTATCCAAGTTACTGTTACTCAGACGCAGACAGGGAAAGCCAGAATTACAGTAACCACGACGCAAACGATAACGGGTAAAGCACGTATACAGAAAACCGTTACACAAATTCAAACTGGCGTCACTAGAATTCAGAAAACGGTCGTCCAAACTCAGACTGGCGTCGCAAATATCACTACCGGCGTACAAACGACTAAGACGCAGACGGGGAGAGCTCGTATTCAGAAGACCGTTGTACAAACGCAGTCAGGAGTCGCGAGAATTACCGTCGTGACACTACGAACGCAGATGGGGAAAGCTAATATCCTAGGTACGACGACCCGGACGCAGACTGGAGTCGCGCGTATCGGAGGCGACGAAGAGCCTTGGGTAACGACGTTAAAAACTATCGTGATCTTCGACAGTCCGATTGCGTTGTATAAAATTATTTGTCCTCCACGGACTTTACCGCCAGTTTAAGAACGAGGTGTTATGCCAATCACAATAGAAATTCTGTCTCAACGGGAACGAGATATAGAATCGCGTCTCGACCAGCTACGCGCTGACTACAACGCTTACTTCGGCGCTTTGCAAGAAGTTAAATCGTGGACAGCGCTGCTCCGGTCAGAGGACGTTCCAGTAGCGACGGTGCGACTGGAAGATCTGACAGCGGCGTTGTCTCAGAATCCTGCGGTTCTAAACCTAGACGCTCTATCGTCGCCTGAGACTCCTCCGACGCCCGTTGAAAATCTTCCGGACTGACCTTCGGGTCCGGTAAATGCTTCCAGTCTTTCCTCGCGACTATACGCCAGATCTGCTGGCGAGTTATCATCACGTCTCGCGAGTGCCGGAGCGTCAATAACGACGAGAAGTTCCGGGATAGATCGGCTGTCGAGAACCCCAGCATATACCCCGCGCGTATCCCACCGACATCGTCGGCCGTTAACTTAGAGGTCTGTACTCGTTCGCCACGTCTAGTCGCCGGTAACCTCCGAATCTTCTTCTGTTTCTTCATCGTGTCCAGCAGTTGATCTAACTTATGTCTCGGTCTCATAAATCTCCTCTACGTAAACTATACCACTTTGCAAGTCGGTGCGGCCGTGAAGTACATTGAACTTAGGAAAGGAAAACAAACATGGCTATCGGTTTTGCTCTTAATCTCACTCTCGGCGCAGGCGTTTATACTCCGGCCGCACAGCGTTCGGCGGCTGGTAATTTAACTATGGCGGCTGGTGGAACTGCGTTGACCATCCCGTGGGTCACGAACAACATGGAAGCGACTCCAGCGACCGCTACCGCGAACCTGAAAGTCGCGATTCAAGCGGGTGTCGCGGCGGTACTGAACAGTCTCGCGGCGTCTGGCGTCCCGACTTAGGCGCGTCGGTATGGTATAGTTAACTGTAGGGGAGATAGCCCGTTAGGGCAATGACCTCTTCCTATTTACGGCGTCGCTGGGCAAACGTATTTCCCTTTTTCGGCGCTGTTTGTCCCCAGTCGCTCTGGGGCTTTCCTCGCGAGAGGCGCGGTTAACCTGCTTCGGCAGGCCGCGTTCGGAAGGCTTCTGCTCCGTTGTCTGCCTTAGTGAGAACGGGCTATTTTCTCTCCCGTACCTCCCCTGTATAATCTAAGTAGAGAGGAAGACCTGTGCCTATCCAAATTCCTAGCGGTACAATCCGCGATACACTTACCGCAGCCGCGACGACTAAAACTCTCCTCTGCGACTTTATCAAAGACGAAGTAGTCGCCGCCGGGTGGACGGTTGCCAGCGGGGCGTCTGGCGCCTGGGTCTTGGACTCCGCTATCTTCAACGCGAATCAGATTAGGATCACCGTAGACAATTTGGGAACGAACTGCGCGAGAGTGCAGTGTAAGAAAGTTAACGATACCCAAGCGCAGACGAACTTCATGTTCGTGTTACCGGGCGTCGCGTGGCGCCAGATTTCGTACAACCAGCAGTTTTTCCTGTTCGTACCGGGCACCGAAGTCGCGCGAGGTAACGTTATGGTATCGGCGTTGTACACACCGAGTGATATCCTTGGAAGTCCGACACCGAACGCTATTGCCATAAGTAACGCGATCTCAGATACCGACGCGACGAATAGATTCAGTTTTCGCAGTATTCCTCACGCGGGATCGGGAGGGATGTCCGGTACTGTCTATTGTAATTACAACGGGACGTTCTGGAACGCGATTAACTCAGTTGGTATTGGATGGCCGCAGATCAGCATCCCGAGAGGCGACGGAAATAACGCAGTCGCACAGTTAGGCTGTCAGACTTACAAAGATGGATCTAAGCTCGTTACCGAACCGCTGGTCGGGTTTGGAAATACGGGGCAAGGAGACGTTGCCGAAGTCGCCGGTCAGCTATGGGGAATGTTTATCACCAGCGAAGTAAGGGCGCTAGATACCACTATAACTTTTAACGGCCGGACTTATAGGACAGTCGGAGTTTACAGCGCTGCATCGAATCCGTCGCGCGGTATCGGATCGCTTATGGCGTTGGTCGCTTAGATGTTACTGACTAAAACTACTATTCGGCAGCAGGATGTAATCGACGTCCTCGGCGTTCCTCACGCGCAAACGTACGTGGACGGCGGGATAACTGGACGCGGATCGACGATATTCATGTCCACGCGCTGCTTGATTACTTACGCTGGTATCGGAGACACAACCGGCAGCGTATTAGTACCCGTACCGTGCGCGTGCTCAACGCCGCCTATCTTCGCCGATCCCCCGTTACCGCCGGTCTGGCCGTATCCGGTGGGAGCCGTTTATCAAAGGGAGCATTGGTCCATGGACGTACAGATGATTCGGATTGACACTAAGGTAATCGACTTTGTCGCGTACAACGGCGACGGGACAGTGATGGACTTGACCGGAGCGACGATACGGTTCACCGCCAAATGGGATTACTTCGACGCGGACGCGGACGCAGTGATAAAACTGGACAACGCGATACTTACCGGGATTACGGTTACCGCCCCGGCAACGGCCGGTGTGGGAGTCGTGACTATTCCAAAAACCGCGACAAGTTCGCTTCCGAAACACCGGTCGGATTTAGTCTACGATATCAAAGTTAAGAAAGCGGATACTACAGAGCATACAACAGCGCGCGGCCGATTCGTCGTTCTCCCTAACTCGACTGAGACTATCTAACGATGGCGACTATTACTTTAACTGACGCGACACCGCTAACGGAACAAGGGATTTGCGAATCTGTTATTATGAACCCGCTGGAACCTTGGATGCGTTTGTCTCACTCCGATCCGATCTTCTTAATTACTCCGTCAAACCCAGAGATGTCTATGGAGATTTGCGATTCATGATCATATGTGGAACGGTAGACGACTCGTATGACCCAGACGAAGTATGGGAGGCTTTGGAATCCTGGTACACACTGAGGAACTATGCTAACCAAATCTGCAATCGACAAATGGCGCCAGAACCGCTGGCGGGCGCGGACAGATCTGATCTGGTTGTGTAACGAGGTTCTGAGTTACCCCGACGTTAGCTGGAAAGTCCAAGGGCCGTTTATCAATAAACTCCAGAAGTTCCCGACGCCCGAGGACTACGAACAAGCAGAAAAGCACGACCGGTTCGACGGGAAAAAGTGGACGTACCGGCCGCTGACTCCGATGTACGAGTTGCCCGGCGGCCGTAGAGTTCTAATCCTTGACCCTCGCTCGTTCTTGAAAACCACCTCCAACGTAATCGCGCACACGATACAATGGATTTTGAACTACCCGGACGTCACGTTATTAGTGGTTCAAGCGACTACTAAGAAAGCACACGACTTCCTGCGCGAAGTAAAAGGCAAGTTCCAGGTAAATCCGTATCTGCGCGCGTTGTTCCCCGAGCACTGTCCAGAGGAAAAATACGCTCTGGACTGGGGGACGCAGGCTGAATTCGTCACAGAAGCACGTACACGCGGTTATGCGCCGAAAGAAGCGACGGTTATGACCGCTTCTATTGACTCAGGAACCGCCGGTTACCACTTTGACGTGATGAAATTCTCCGATATCGTCGAAGAGAATAACTCGCGCACGGTAGATCAGAACTTATCGGTCATCCGGTCGTTCTACGTGATGGAGAATTTGCTAGTCCGGCCCGATAGCTGGATGGATGTCGAGGGAACTACGTATCATTACGCCGATTTGTACACGGATCTGATGGAAACAGAGACTAAAAAGGTCAAAGAAGAGAGAACCTGGTCGATTCATGTTCGCGGTTGCTACAAACGCCGAGACCCAGAGACGAAATTGGAGCAAAAAGACTTCTACCCGGAGACTTTGGACTGGCCATATATAGTGGATGAGGAAAAACCGGCGCCGAAAGACGAGGAAAGCCCGGATTTCCGCCGCCAGTCGTGGTGGCCAGAGCGTTTTCCGACTGAGGTACTCGAATTACGTCGTCTGCACCCGATTCAGAGCGTTTTATTCTCCTCGCAGATGCTCAACAAGCCCAAAGAATCGGTACACTCGGCTTTTCCGTGGGACGCGAAGAAAGGTTACCCGAGAATCATCCCTCGCGACGTGTTTCAACGCAATGTTCGAGTCGCTTATTACGACGTGACAGTCGATACCGCCGATACAACCGGTCCACGGTCGGATTACACCGCTATGGTCGCTGGCGGCTGGTCTGATTCCGGCGTTTTGTACATCGTCGAAATCGTCCGTGCCAGACTCGACCAAGATCAGATGATAAACGAGATTCTGCGGCTGAATCGGAAGTACAAACCGGAACACGTGAAGATCGAGAAGACTCCTTATGTCCGAGGGATGGAACCCGCGCTTCGCAGAATCATCGATATACGCCGCGAGTACGTGCCGATAGAGTTGATCCCGCGCGATACACAGATCTCCAAAGAAGAACGGATACTGCGAACCTTGTCACCGTGGTACAAGCGGAAGGAGATCGTTTTCGTTGACGACTGCGGACATTTGGACGAAGTACAGGAAGAAATGACGAAGTTCCCGAATAACCGGTTCGACGATGTCCTAGACGCAATGTCCGATTTGTTTCAAGGTAAAGAATGGTTCGGCCGCGAGACCGTTCGCCGGGGTCCTCGTGGTCAGGTACCGGAGGAATGGCTGAAGTCGAAATGGCAACGGGCCGCCGAATCCGCTTGGGAACGCACGATGGGATTCGAAGACGATACGTCGATTATCCGGCCGGGTGTCCAGACGTCGCCGTACTACCGGAACGTAACCGGTTACAGCTAGTATAATTTACTTAGGGGAAGATCTCTGTGCTGGAACTAGCACCGCCTAATTTACCGGAAGCGAACTTAGAAGCCGACGATATCCGAATGCTTGAGGAAGCGGTTAACGATTCTCAAGCATTAACGATGGTCAATCAGTCGTTCTACAGTTACGAGCAGTACCGGTCGAATAATCACGATCGCCGGTGGACGAACGCAGACGGGTTGTTCACAGCCTGGGTCCCGACTAAGGTATGGGAAGGTACTAATGTTCCTAGAGCGAGTTTGCCGGTTCCATTAACGTTCTACCATATCGAAACAATGCTCCCGACCGTGCTGTCCGCGTTATTTGCGAACGGAAACGACGATTGGTTCCAAGTAGAAGCACCAGAGGACGCAGATCCCGAAGCGGCGCGCGCTCAAAAAGGCGTTCTCCGTTACGCGGTGGAAGACGCGAACGTCGAGTCCGGGAGATCGGGGAAGTCTGAGATCGGGTTGGCGGTCCAGAATATCCTTCAGTACGGGAACGGGTTCATACACTTAGAGTACAACTCGAATCTTGGAATCCCTACTCCGTCTTGGTTAGACATCCGCGACGTGTACATAGATCCAAGCTGTGCGACGCCGAATATAGACGATTCTAGAAGCATCGTGATTCGTAAAACGATACCGATTGAAGATCTGGACTCTATGCGCGGGGCGGGGGTGAAAATCCCGTCGCGGTCGATACTGGCGTATCTCTCGCGTAACGCTCCGAATACAATCGGAGACACGACTAAGCAAGTACAGGAAGCCGTTCGCGGAGTACAATACTCGCCGCCGGAGCACCGGCACTCGCCGGTTCCTAGCCAGCGAGAAGTCGAAGTTCTCATTTACTACACGAAGTCCAGAATCATCTGGGTCATTAACCGCGTCTGGGTAGCCGTGAACCGCGACAATCCGTACGGGTTTATCCCAGTCTGCTCGGCGCCGTGTTATATTTATCCCGGACGGTTTTACGCGTTAAGCGTCCCTGACGTACTGGAAGGATATCAACGGTATATCGAGGATCTGCTGAATAAACGCTTGGACCACTTGAGTCTGACTGTCAACCCGCCTCGCGCGTTCAAACGAGGCGCGTATCTGACGCCGTCGCAGCAACGCTGGTATCCGTCGGCGACTTATCCAGTAGAAAACCCGGACACCGATATCGCGTTGTTAACTCCGCAAGGCTCGACGGACGACGTGTATCGCGATATACAGTTCATCGATATTCTCTCGGAGAAAACCGATGGTCTAAACTCTATGGCGATGGGCGTTCCTCGCGGAGGAAACGTCAACCGGACGAAAGGCGGTGTGCAAGCGCAACTAGGATCTAGCAACGACCGGACGTCTTATATCATCGATAACATCGAGCAATATATGATCGTTCCGATGTTGTACAAGATGCAGAAGATGATCCAAGTTCACTCGTCGGACGACCGTTTACTCCCAGTTAGTTCTCCGGAC
>Ga0184637_10000070_pt1 | contig 64368 bp, 95 predicted proteins | sample PLM3_127_b2_FD_133143 | JGI IMG/M metagenome (GOLD analysis project Ga0184637, IMG submission 133143) | Groundwater sediment microbial communities from an aquifer in East River, Colorado, USA - PLM3_127_b2 | ecosystem: Environmental > Terrestrial > Soil > Riparian zone | place: USA: East River...
ACGTGAGAAGCGCCGCTTACGACTTCATCATCGTTTCTTGCCTGGCATTCGCACCAGCGGGATACTCGACAGCAAGGTCGCGATCATCGTGAGCTGGCCGGCCTGATCTCGTTCCCGATCGATCGGCGCCATTTCCGCTTCGAGGACCGGCCAGGCGCGCCGGACGATATAGGGTTGATCGAGCACGCCGCCGGCGACGGGCGGAAGTTTCATCGATCGACAGGTCAAAAACAGATCGATCAAATCCCAGACCGGCTCCGGGATGGCGGACACCGGACACGTAAACACCGGGTCCTTGATCTTCCCGTGCCCGAACGCAAACACCGGATACGTGGCACCCTCGATCGGGAGAAACACGCCGCCGCCGGGATCCCAATCTTGCACGACGTCGCCGTTCAGCCCGCGGCGCTCTTTGGTGACGATCGGCCGTATGGTTACGTGGCCGGGACGGCGTTCGCCCTCCTCGTTCTCGAGCCCGCAATTCCGCTGCGCGCGCGTCGCTTCGGGACAGGTGCGACAGTCCCAAGCGGGCTCGTGTGCGACTCGAGCAAAGTGGAGAGCCAGTCGAAAAAACGTGGATCAATCTCCGACTGCGCGGAAATCCGCGCGACGGCGAGCGCCAGCTCATACGACAACACCGGCCAGAACCCGCAGATCATCGAATATTCAAATCCCGTCTTGATCGGGATCTGGCTCGTCGGATCCAAGCCAGGCGGGATGTCTGCGATCAGGCCACGCTTTTTGCAGAGCACCGCCGGCGCCGTCAGATTGCGGACCGCCGTCACGCCTTCGGCGAAGACCGCGGCGCCGGTCTCGAACGCCTTGATCACGGACTCTTGGACATCCGGCGTCCATGCGCCGCCTTCAGCCAGTCCGTGTGTCGCCACGATGATCGATTTCAGGCGCGCGCGCCCTGGCCCGCCGACGGCGCAGAGATCAAACTCGGTCGGTGCGTCGGTTGTGTCATTGCCTTTGATGCACAGCGGCCGGAAGGTTTCCGTCGTGAATGGAATTGAGGCAGACATGGCGAGAGGTTCCTCCTCTGCAAAACACTGACCGGCGCGAGCACTCGAGCAGGACGCTCCGAGGCCGGGGCAGCCTCGGTTCCCAGTGCCTCCTCTCGAATAGCTCGGCCGATCAGCGACGTGAACGAATCGCGCCCCTCCGAAATTCTTAATGCTCGCCGAGGAACATCGCCGCATTCCCGAGCCCTGGATCATAGGCGACGCCCTCGATCGTCACGATCTTCGGTCCGCCGGTTGTCGGAATAGACGGAATCTCGAACTCGACGGACGGCAGGACGCACCCAACCATGAGCCCGTTCGCGTTACCCACGAGCAACCGCAGCACGGCTTTCGTGAAGGTCTCGGCTTTCGCGATCAGGTTCACGTCCTCGAGGTAGAACTGCACCGAGACGGTCACGTTGCGAAAATCCGTATGGTGAATGATGCCCGAGGCGACCGAGCTGCCGAGTTCGCGGTTCCGCAGCTCGCTGTTGTTCTCCATCGTGATTTCGGCGGAGATGACGAGAAATGCCGTGCCGTCGACGAACAGATTGCCCACGAGACCACTCGCCGGTGTGCCGACGGTCGTGAAGCCAGCCGGCGGATTGAAGCCGGTCCGGAACTTGTCCTTTGACGGGCCCGAGACCGCGATGCCGACTTCGCGCGAGCCGTCGAAGGTGAGCTGGATTCGATTGACGATCGCGCCGTTGACCGCTTCCTTGAAGGCGCCGGCCGTATGGAATTTGAAGACCCGGAGGCTGCCAGGATGCAAGCTGGCCAGCTTGTAATTGACGCCAGAGACCGCGGCGCCAGGCACATCAGGCGCCACGCTGAGCGCATCGAACGTGATCGCCAGGCCCGCGACTGTTTTGACGCTCGTGATCTCACGCCGCGCGCCGGCGGCCACGGTGAACACGATCGTATCGCCGACAGCCAGCGTGCCCGCGCTGATCAACGTGGCCGACGTGGTCGTCGGCGCCGGCGCCGCGTTCACGGTCGTGGCGAGGTTGACAATCGTCCGCGTGCCCATCCCGTTCTTGAGGAACTTCGACAGATAGGACTGCGTGCCGAGTGTCCCACTCGGTTCCCAGAACGCCGTGCTCAGATCCCAATTGGAATCTGGCCGCCGCGGCAAACTCTGCGAGCGATCCGGCGTGCCGCGCTTCTCCGGCGATGGTTCTCGATTGTTCTTTTTATCCAGGTCTAGCTCCTGGTGTCGGAAGCCATCGGTCGCCGACGGATCCACGAGGGTCTCGCCGTAGGCCCCCTCTTCGACAACATAGGCTTGCTCAAGTAAGGTCGATTCCACGGTCATGTGCTGTTCCTCAAGAAAACAGATTTGGAGTTACCCTTGCGGGCATGAAGGTGAACCTGCCCAAGATCGGCGCTCGGTTTGGACGTTGGACAGTCCTCGGACGGCCTCGGGTCTGGAGCTACCGGTGGTCTGTAAATTGTCGGTGTCGATGCGGAACGCGCCGCCGCGTGAAGGTCCAGAACCTGACGCGCGGCCTGAGCCGATCCTGCGGCTGCCTGAGCCGAGAGATTCAGCGCCGTCTGAAGACGCGTTATCGAGTGCCGCGGAAGGGCACGCAGTTTGGCCGACTCGTCATTACAGGCGGCGCGATTCGTGACGCCGGTGATCGGAAGATCCGGGTTCCGTGTCGTTGCGCCTGCGGCAAGAAGTGCGTCAAGGATATCTACTCGCTGCGCTCTGGCGCGATTCGATCGTGTGGTTGCCGACGAGGCAACATCACACACGGTGAATCGAGACGAACCGTCGAATACCGAGCCTGGCGCGGCATGCTGACGAGGTGCTACAACCCAAAAACGCAGTTCTGGCGCTACTACGGCGGCCGACGGCCGCCAGTTCGCGTCTGTGCCCGCTGGCGCAAGAGCTACGAGGCCTTCCTGGCCGACGTGGGTCGTCGGCCGAGCCGCCGGCACTCCCTCGACCGCAAAGACAACGACGGCCATTACGAACCCGGCAATGTGCGCTGGCGAACGGCTACACAGCAGGCCCAGAACCGCCGCCCCATGCGCCGATCGAGAACTGGTCGAACGCTGCATCGTGCTCCCTAAAACAAAGAGCGCCCGGGCGGCAATCTCAATTGAGATCGCCGAACCGGGCGCTCGGGTCCTCCGTCACGCCCATGCGAGATCGTGTGGCGCCGGCTTACGCTGCCGGCTTCGTGAGAGCTTTCTTCTTACCCGCGCCCTCCTCCGGCCCGGGCTCAGTCGGCGCCGGCGGCGCGAGTCGCTCACACCGGAAGTGCGGCGCCAGACTACTGTCCCGTTCGATCCCCACGGCAACTTCGGCCGGCACGTCCTGTGGCGAGCCGGGCGCCTCTGGTGTGCCCTCGTCCCATTCGAGCGATCGCCCGATGGGATTGAAAAAGATTCGCCAGGATCCGGGCGGGCTCTCCGGCGCGCTCGTGATTCTCGACACGCGATGCGTGTAGCTCATGGGGCCACCTGTCCGATAAAGCGGCACGTCAGCCGCGCGTAGTGAACGTGATAGAGACTCGCCAAAATCAAATACCCGAAGCGTTCCCATTGCATCGGGTCCTGGTGCACCACGTCGACGGTCAAGAGTCCGACCTTGTTGAACTCGAGCGCCACGGACCAGCACAACGTCCGGAAGGTTTTCTCGCTGGCCGCAACATCGTCGATGCCGAAGACTCCTTCAACCGCGACACCGAAATCGGTCAAGACGCGCCCGGCCTGGCCGGACCCGACGGCGCCGAAACCTGGCCCGCGCGTCGAGCGCGCCGGCGGTTCGGCGAGTGTCACGCTCCAGGCATGGATCCGACCCTGGCCCGTGTGATACCACAGCGCCCGCGCGCCTGGTTCGTCCCGGACCTCGCGCCGGTAGTCATAGACCAGCCCGACGCCGGCGATCGATTCGAGCTTGATCTTGACGGCCGTGATCAGACCATCCGGCGTGAGCGCCATTAGGCCACGCCGCCGCCCTGGCCTTCCGGTTCTGTGAGCGCCCGGCCCATCGCATCGGCCATGATCTCAAACACCCCCTCCACGTTCGGGAGCGCGTTCTTCAGTCCACGGTCCACGAAATGCCGCGCCTCAATGCCTTTTTTCGCGATCGATTTCGCGATCGCCCATGCCGTTTCCTCGAGTTCAAAATCATCACTCTCCGCAATCCCGAGCACACGTTCGACCCACAACATGATCGCGTCGACCGGAGGCATTCGTTGGCCTGGCGTCCGGCCCTGGTCGATCACGATCGCATACGGGAGCGAGCTGAATACGCGGCCGTGAAGGTCCTCGATCGTCTGCCCGAGCAGCTCGATCCCTCCCGTGACTGCCGCCGGCGACGCGCCGAAGCTCTGCGCCAGGTTGCCCGTCACGCCCACGGGCGCCTCGTCGCTGATTCGGCCGGCGATTTCCTGAAGCGCCAAACTCATATACGCCCGACCGATAGTCGCCAACACGCGTCGGGCTCGAACCCCTTCGAACAGCGGCACGTCCCGATACCGAATCTCGATCTGGTCGCCGAACTTCCGGACGATCACGCCGCCAGCCATGACTAGACGTGCCACAGTCGCCCGCGGCCGTGCCGCGTGGCAATCTCGAACTTCTTGATCACGTGCGCACCCGGGATCTCGCCGGCGTCGCCCTTCCCGACGAGCGCGTTGTAGGCCTTCATCAATTCTTTTGCGCGTGAGGCCATGATGTCTGACTGCGTCCGCCGATCGATGGTTTCGTTCTGAAATGTGCTGGTGCCCGTGTTTTGCACGTATCGCCGCGCCGTCATCTCGCAGAGCTTAACCGCGTCCAGGACGATGAAGGCTTTCACGTCGCCAGCGAGAATCGAGGATTGCGCGATATCTGTCGCGTGAATGACGTGCGGCCGGACATACTCGAGGCGGAGCACACCAGAGGACGGCGTCAACGACAGCAGTTTCAGAACGACCAGCGCGCTCGGTTCCCGCTGGACGAACCAGTGATTGCGATCGAGTGGGTCATTGTCTTGGCTGGTGATGTCGAACGGGTGAAAGACGTCCTCGAGACGTGAGCCGCCATCGATCCATTGATCGAGTCCGCTCGTCGGCAGGATGGTCCCGGCGCCCGAGAGCACGAACCGGAACGCGGCGCTTGGCACGGTGTAGTGAAAGATGCGGAGATTCGGCCGATCGGTCTTGAAGGTCTCGAGCGCCTGATCGATGGCGAGGTCGTAGTCCGGATCCGCGAGGAGCAGCTTGGCGCCGCCGCCGGGATCTTGCGCCACTTGTTTGGCTTCGGCCGTGACGGTTGTGCGTGCGACGGACAAATCAACATCTCCAGACCATCATTAGACGTAGACGATGCAGCTCGCGCCGGCGCCCGTGACCGTCACGTGTAACGCCTTCTTGAAAATGACCGGGATCGTGAGTTCGTCATTGCCGTTCACGACCGCCGCCAGCTCCGCGATGATCGCGCCGGCGCCGTCCACTTCACGAATGACCACGGTCGCCGCCGCGGCCGCCGCTACAACGTGCGCCCCGAGCATCACCAGATCGAGGTTGCCTCCGGGGCCCGCGTCAAAGACGATTGCACCAGCGCCGGCCGCCTGCCGAAATGGTCTGCCTGGTCTCACGTCCGAATCCTCCCGTCGTCGAAAACGACCGGAGTGGTGTTATGCCCACCCCGGTCTCGCCGCCCGCGCTATCTTCCGCGGGCCTCAGCCGCGACGCGCGTTAGTCGCCGAGTGACACGTAATCGATCTGGAGCGTGGCATCCGAGTAGGTCGGCGCCGTGCCGCCCGCCTCAGCCAACACGATCGACAGCACACTGTCCTTCGCCACGGAGGCCGCGCCGCCGGCGAGCGCCGTGCCCTCCTTGTCGACCGGCGTGCCCGCGGTCAGCGCATCCACGTCAAACACTGCCGCCAGCAGGCTGACGCCATCGTCGAGCACGTCGACTGAGCTGTCCACGTGCGTGCCGCCTTTCACGCCGACATTGAGCGTCATGCCGATGATCTTGCCTGTTTCGGGCATCCGCACTTTCGCCGTATGCGCCGCAAACGCGACGAGCGGGCCCATCGCCGCCAGCGTGATCGGGCCGATGGTGTTCACCCTCCCGACCGCCAGACTGAATGCTGGTCTTGCCATGTTCTCGATCTCCTTCTGTGAGAAAGTTCGCCGGCCGCATCTTCGGGCGGCCGGCGGTGTTTCAAGCGTTCAGCATCGATCAGGTCGCCGCGATCCACCTTACGGGACGATCGCGCCGGCGAATGGCCGGAAGTCCATGATCGCGCCGCCGTAGATTTGGCGGATCTTATACGTGAGCTGATCGTTCGAGAACATCGACCCCTGGCTCGGCAAATCCTGCACGAACAACTCCGGGGTTTCTTGGCCGTCCAGGAAGCCGATCTCGAGCATCGGCGCTTGATCGATCGAGGCCGAGACCCAATAGTTGTTCACGTCCGACCAATATTCAACTACGATCGTCGTGAGATTCAGCTTCTTGACGAAGTTCGGATCATTGTTGTTTGAGCCGAGCACGCGATCCGACGTGGTGAGCTGAAACGCCAGCTCCTCGAGTTCCGATGGCACGATCAGATAGCGCGCCGCCAGGCCGATGCGCTTCGCGTTCGACATATCGGCTTGCTGTTTGATTCGCAGCCGGAGCGTCGAGACGTTCGCGCCCGAGAGCGCCGTGGTCACGATGTTGTTCCCGTGGCCGGCCGCGGCCAGCGCCACGCCGTCATAGATGAGCGCGTTGTTGTTCAGGAAATCCCACGCGAACTCATGCAGCGTTTGCGCGGCCGCACGCGCGAGCTTGTTCGGGACTCGGCGGACGGCGCCGACATCGTCGTTCTTGATCATCTCAAGCGTGATCTGCTCGGTCCCGCCGCGCTTCGCCGGCGAGTAGGTCGCCTCTTCGTCCGTCGGGCTCGTCATGGACGGATACGGCCCGCCCTGCGTGACGATCGCGAGGTTCCCGTAGCCGCCGAACCGCATACGCCGCACGGTCCGGAAGTCGGAGAGTGGGACGACCTCGGCGATGGTGCCGCGCCAATTCGCCAGGCCGCTATCCGCGTAGTCCTTGAGCATCCGGCGCGTGATGCTATCGCCGAGGATCTGATCGAAGCTCGACGTCGTGAGCGATTCCGTCAGTCTGATTTCCGACAAGCGCCGCAGAACAGCTTCGCTGATCTTGCCGTTGACCTTTGTATCGCCCGTGATGTCAACGTAGATTTCCTTGAAGCTCTGGAGCGGCTTCATCGGATCGAAGAAGTTGGCGAGCCGTTCCCGGACTTTGGCCGTCCCGTCCGTCACGATTTGCACGCGCGGGAGGCCGACGTGTGGCATGACGAGGTTCGCTTCGCGCAGCGCGCCCACGTCCTCGACCGCTTCCTTGATCGCGAGTGTGACCTCGTCCTCGGTCGGAAGCTGGCCTTTGCCGATTCGCTCCGTGAACTTTTTCCGCAGACGTGTTTTGAACACGTCGGGCAGCGCGCACTCGAGCAGCGATCGCTCGAGCATCATGCCGGCGAAGTTCCGAGCCCCGGACTGATTGCTCGTCTCGAGTGCCGTGATGCGCTCGAGCAGCGCGGTGCGATCGGCCGCCTCGGTGATCGTCGCGGTTGCGCCGGCAGCCGGCACGGCGGCCGCGGCAGGCACAACAGCAACGACAGGAACGACAGGTCGAGCGGCGAGCGCCTCAGTGAGCAGACGAGTCGCCGTGGCCTCGTCGCACCCTTCCGGCACGGTCACGCCGGCCTTTTTCAACGACTCGATCAAATGCTGCAACATGCGAACGTCCTCCTGAAGCTGTGGATTGGCCGCTTCGGATGCCACGAGACGGAGCACGCGCCCGCCCGCGGACGGATTCAGAACCCAATCGACCGATTCGACTTTGCGGATGGCGTTGACGTCGTAGGCCGCGCCGTCGGCGAGCTGCACGACCTGGCTCTCGGCCCGCACGTCATGTGAGAGCCCGAAAAAGTCGGGATGGCCTTCCTGGTAGGCGTCGAGTAATTCCTCCCGGAAGTGTTTCTTCGTGACAACGGCGGTGCCCGCCAGCGCCAGAAGGCTGGCGCCGCCATCGGCTTCGGTGGTGCTCGAGAGCACGACCGGCCGGATGTTTTTCGCGAAGCCCATCGCTTCAGCGCCCGAGCGGCCGAACGGCCCGGTCTCGAGCTTGTGATCGAGAAACATCCGCGCCTTGTCGTAGAGCGGCGCGGCTTCGGCCAGGACCTTCCGGTTGTAGCGGTTGCGGTTCTTGCTCATGCCTTCTTGAATGAGCAGCACGTCCCACAACTTGCCCGTTGGCGCGCTCCCGGCGGCCTCCGCCACGGGCCCGAGGACCTCGGCCTGGATCCGGATCAGGTTGCCGGCCGCGGTGGTGATGATGGACTCGAGAAAAGCGCCCTCGCGCACGGGCGCGTATTTTTGAACGACTTCGATCGGTTCGCCCTTGAGTTCAACCGTGCCATCGATCGTCCAGGTGTAATCGATCCGCCAGAAGCCTGGCTTCCCGACGCCGATGCTTTCCTTCCGGAAGATGACGTAGTCGTCATAGGTCGCGACGGGCCAGACATAGCCCATGCGACCGTTGTCTTTGGGCAGGAAGCGTTGCCGAAGAGCATCCGACACGCGCGACAGGCGTTCGTCCAGCGAGAGCCCGTTCTTCGCCTCAGCCGTGCGTTGAAGGATCGCTTCGAGGATCCAACTATTCACACTCGACTCCTTGTTGCGTCGGATGAGGTCACCGATTGGATTGCCAGCACGATCGAGGACCTGCACAGAAACCATGTCGGCGGCGATGATTTCTTCGGCTTCCGCCTTCGCTTTGATCGCGCCGCAGATCCGACGCGCGCGCTCGGCCGATTTGCCCTGACTGACGTGATCGGCCACGCACGCATCAAAATCCGTGTAACCGGCAAACGGCATGGCCAAAAAAAAGAGCGCCCGAAGGGCGAGCTGTGAAGCTCGAGTCCTTCGGGCGCTCGGGTCCTCCGCCGCGCCCGGCGGGATCACGATCGATCGACTTACGCGGCCGGCAGCGTGTAGCGCCCGGTCCGCATCATCTCAACCGCTTGCGGATCCTCCACGGGAAGGCCGTCGGCCTCCCACGTTTCCTCTCGCTTGACGATCCCGATCTGGCCCTTGCGGAACTGAATATGGATCGTCCCGTAGAAGTCCCGCCGGACGCATTCGAGTAAGAACTGCACAAGACGCGCGAAATGCACCCGCTAGACTCCGGCCAAAAAATGCACCCGCGAACACTGACACCCGAAGCCAGGATCTGGTCCGCCAGCGTCCTCTCTGAACAAAATCTCGCCGCACGCACCCGGGATGTCCTCGGTCATCAACACCTTGACTGTGACCCCAGTCGCCGCGTCGACGACCTCCCGCGGCCGCTGCCGGCGTTGCTTGCACGCCAGAATGAGCGCGAGGTCTTGTCGATCGAGTTCTTCGGCCAGGCCGACGAACATCCGACGGACTTTCTTGACGAGCACAAGGCGCCGGCGGCCGTCCCCATCCCGACCTCCTTCGGCCGCCTTGCCGTCCTCGGTGCCGCCCTCTGGGAGAGCAGCCAGGTGCGCCGGCACAATGAGACCGCTGGCACGTTCGGCGAGTTGTCCCGAGAGCGACGCGTTCATGTCACACGAGGATCGCGAATGAGATACGCGCGCAACCGTTGCCGGGCCCTCGAGAGCGCCCGTCGGTCGGTTGCGTCATGTGCTACATAGACCGTGCCGAGCCCCAAACTGTGACAGATCAACGTTTTGTCATGGGATTTCAACCGGTTCAGCGCGTCCGTGAAGGCCTCGTGCCGACGTGCGTTTCGGAGATGTTCGTCTGGATCGACCACGGCCTCATGGGGATTCGTGAAGGCCGCCAGGCGGTCGCGCGTGCGCTCAAATCGGGCGCGGTCCGCGTGCGTATCTCGAGCGACAGACACCGTCACGCGGTAGATCCAGGTGCGAATGGCGCCCGGATCCCGAAGGCCGTTCATGCTCTGACAGAGCCGGAGGCCGACCTCGGCGACGACGTCGGGCGCTTCATCGTGCCCAACCTCCTGCACGGCAACGGCTTCCACGAAGCCGCGGTGCTGCGCGAACACGTCGCCGATGCGTTTGCGATCGGCTTCATTCAATCGCACGCGCATGATGATATCTGATCTCTTCGGCCGGAACCCGCACGCGGTCAGCGAGTTCCGGCCTGTTCGAATCCCGTTTTACCGGAGCTTGCCAGCGTCGCGCAGCGCCTTGAGTGTCGCCCGGCGTGCGGTCTCTGCCTTCCCGCCTTCCTTGAGATAGCCGGTCCGATATTGATGCTCCGTCGATCGCACGATGCCGTCGACTTGTTCCCGTGGCAACGTGAGATTCTCCGGCAACGGCAGCACGACGCGCGTGTGCGTTTTCGGGTCCTCCCGGTAACAGTTGTACACGACGCGGAGCCGCTCTTCGGTCTCGTTGTCGATCGGGTAACGGATCTTCACGCCGCCGCCCGTCACGATCGACACGCCGGCGGGGATCGCCGGCGTGCCATTCGGATCGCCCTGATCGAACCGATGCGCGAGCAGCTCCCGCGGCTTCACCCGCGGATCCGGATTGATGCCGAAGACGTAGCAGGCCTCGGCGAGCAGCTCGGCATGCACGGGCGAATCGATGAACACACGATCGGCTTTGAAGGCCTCGCGCACGTCGGGCGGGAGAATCTTGTCGACGAGCGTTGGTTCGCTTGGCGCCGAGGCCTCACCCTGGCCCTCGCCGGTGTCGCCTTCGTCCTCGCCCGGTTTTCGAAGCTCAGCATCCTCGGCCTCGGCGGCCTGGCGCCTGGCTGGTGCTTGACGTGGTGCCATATAGAAATCGACTCCTGCCGGCGTGAAGGTGGACTGTCGAGGCCGCGCACACGCCAGCGATCGGCAACCTCGAGACGGTCGAGTTGACGTGAACCGGGCCATATCCTACGCTCCGAGGCATGGCCGTGACGATCCAGAATGGCAACGATCAGGCGACGTTCGATAACAGCCGATGGACCTCGGCCGATCCCCGGCTCGAGGCGTTCCTGAACAGCATCATTCCGATCGATCGGATCTCGCCCTCGGTCGGCCGGCCTGATGTGTTTGTCGCCAGGGACGCGATCGCGCGTCTCGGCGATGGCGCAAAGATCGTCACGGTCAGCACAGAGACACTCCCTCCGGACGCCATACCCTAACGGAACTTCCCGCGCAGTAGCTCGAAGATGAAATCGAAATACTCCGGATCCGCTTTGGCGAGCGCCGCCGGATCCGCAAAGAAATATTCGATGCCCATCGAGACGATCTCCGTAGCCTGCAGACCGTAGTCCTTGCCCATATAGGGATCGAGGAACTTATCCTTCCGCGCGCGCTCGTGCGGTTCATAGCCGTAGCCTGGCTTGAGCGTCGACAACGGCGTGAGCGCCTCGCCCTTCGTGCGCGCCTCGAGGAACCGGAACGCCGCGGCCTTCACGTCCGGCGCGTTGAACTCGAGGATATGCCCGATCTCATGCGCGATCGTTCTGGCGGTTTCGTTCATGTTCAGATTGATCGAATTGTTTTGCTGCCTCGCGAATGCCCTCGAGACGAACGTGCCGGACCCATCCCGCGCGCGATCGACGACGATTGAGCTGATCGTGCCGTGGCCAACGAGCTTTCCGACTTCCTCAAGCGTTTGACGGATCCGCTTTGTGACTTCAGCGCCGTTAATTGGCCGGAACCGGATCGTTCGTTTATTGAATGCCTGATCAGTGCCAAACTCGGCGCCGGGCGCGATGTGAAATTCGATCGTCCGCCGGTCTGTAACCGGAACGGCCAGGCGCCGACGAAGCGCCCTGGTTTCTGCGTCAAGGTTCGCCTTGAGCTGTCGCTGGAGCCGGTTCATTTCTCCGAGGAATCGATCCACGTCCTCAGCCGCGGCGATATAGCGTGGATCGGCACGAATCACTTCATCGGCGAGCTTCTCGAGGCGCGTGTTGGCCGCCAGCCATTCGTGTTGCGCGCGTAGATGACTGTCCGCCAGGTTGCGGCGTTGCTGATCAAACCGATCGGCGACCTTCGTGAGCGAGTGACGCACGTCGGCCGCTGACCGCGGCGGCCGCGGTGGCCGCGGCGCCGGCCTCGGCACGACGGGCGGTTCCCCCACCACAGCGGGCGACGGTTCTGGGGTGACACGGCTCCTCGAGGTCGAGAACGCCCGGAGTTCGTCCAGGTTGAAATCGACGAAGGCTCCACAGCGGCACATAATTGTTGCCCCCGCGGCCAGCCGGCCCGCCGGCGTCGCGTCTGGATCTATTGGAAAACGCAAGAGCGCCACACCGAGCAGCTTCGGCGGTTTGCCTGGCGCTTCGCTGTGAACATTGATCCGGAACCGATCACGCACCGGGATCCCGTGCCCGCGCGCGTAGGTCTGCGCGGCCTCCAGATGCCCCTGACGCACCCGCGCATCTCGAGCGGAACGCCAGCCCTTGCGGAGAAAGGGGAACTGATTCGCCAGGCCGAGCAAGCGATCGAAGGTGGATTCGTTCAGCACGCGACCAAGTTCCGTTCGCACCATTCGCTCGGCCTTGAATTCGGCCGCATCGAAGCCCGCGTCCCCGATGTTCGCGGCGAGCTTCCGGAGTTCATCGAAACTGGCCTCGCCAGCGATCGCCGCACGCCGCACGCCCTGGACGAGCTGATTCCGGAACCGTTGCATGGGTTCGGAGAGCAGATCGGCCGTCAAGTCAAACGCGCGTGTGGCCAGCGCGCGATCGAGCTGCGGCGCCCGGCTGAGTGCCACGCGCGCTGCCCGAAGCGGTTCATCCGCGCTCGAAGCTCCGAGGTCCTGTGCCTGGCCGAAGGCAGCCTTGGTGCCCGCGAGGAGATCGGCTTGCGCTTCGGCAATCAAGCGATCGATATCAAGGATCAGACTCGAGGCCGTGAAGCGTCGGAACTGGGAGGCCCCGGCGGAGGCGAGCACGCCCTGCAGCTCGCGCTTGAGTTGCTGAAGGCGAGCCAGTAGTCGCTGGACGACGTCGCGCTCGAGCCCGAGCGCGGACCGTTGGACCTCACGTCCAGCCGAGGCGCCGGCTGCCGCCCGCCTGGCCGGCGAGTTCGGATCAGAGGCCTCATAGGCCGGCGCGAGCGCCAGGTTGCCCCGTGTCAACATAGGTCTTGAATATCGCGCGCGAGCGCGGTCGATTTCATAGCTCTCCCAGGAGAACGATGATGTCGTCGTCCGCTTTCAGGCTCGCACGACCGCGCACCGGGATCCGTGTGCTCTCGAGCACCACGCCTTCGTCGAGCAGCCAGCCCTGGAAGGCTTCCACCCGCACGCGGATCGGCACAATCATCGCGAACAGTTCGAGCGCCTCGCCGACGAGCGCGGCCGTGTGGCTGTGAATGCGACGCCGGACCAGCTCACTTGAGAGCGTGACGGCGTCGGTGTCGAGCTGGCCGAGGAACCGATGGATCGTGAACCGAACACGCGCGATCGGACGCCTGAACAGATCGCCGGCGCTCTGACCGGCTGAGACGACGACTTCCCACAGCGAACGGAGCCCGAGTAGCACTATGTCTCCGTTCAGATGATCGTCAATTCGATACGCACCGTCGTTAGGCCCACAGGCGCCAGTGCCGTCGTTTTGACCATGACGCCTTGGCCTTCTCGCAACACGATCGGTTGACCGCCGCTGTTCTGAAACTCGTAACAGGGTGGCGGGTTCATAATCGCCCGCGCTTCTTCCAGATCCGTCGCACAGCCGCCTACGTCAAAGGTCACCACGGGATCGGTCGTGCAGGTATGGGACGACGTGATCTGCGCGGGAACGGCCGGGTTTTGCGAATCCAGCGGCTGGATCGTGATCGCCGTGCAGGTCGTGCCGACCGTAGACGTGACCGAGTAGGTGAAGTGCGCCGCGATGCCAGTGACTGTGGCCGTATTCGCCGGGCTGATATAAATCCCGACAATGCGGACGATTCGCCCAGACCCACTGTCGTTGAACAGATTTAAATAGTCTTTCGACGCCGCCGCCGTCGCGCTGATGATCGTCGTGTTGTAGGTAGGCGCTTGACTCGGGTAGGTCGCTTGACTCTGGCCAGGCTGAACGCCCTGGGCCACCAGAGCAGCCATGCACACAACGAGCGCGATCATCCGTTGGAGTCTCGTCATCGAATCTCCACCATCATCGTCTTCCGCACGAATCCTGATTCAGAAGAAAACAAGTTGTGCAACATGGCCCCTTCACCAGGTCGAAGAATAATCGGCGTTTGTCCTTTGACTTTGTAGTCAAAACACCAAAAGGGCGGGGCCTTTGTCGCAGATTCTTCATTCAACAGGCTGCACCCGCCATAGCGAAAGACCTGTGTTGGGTTCGCGGTGACGCAGTTGCCTCTGCTAAACGTCACCCCGGTCACGCTCGGATTTGTCGAATCAAGCGCGTTGACTGGAAGCGTGACGCAATCCACTCCGGCAGTGGAAATGTGCGTCAGGGTGTAGACCACCTGGACGCCAGCATTCACGCCAGTCGGCTGCGTCGCCATGTGAATCCCTAAGAGGCGCACGACCTTTCCGGAACCAGCCGTGTTGAAGATGATCAGGCAGGGAAGGACGGGACAGCCGACCGTAGACGTAAAGGTGTAGGTAAACGCCTGCTGCCGCGACCAGTCCGGCGTCAGTTGACCGCGCGCAGGCCGGACCAGGGCGATCCCGAGTCCGACGATGACCAGCGCCGTCGTGAATCGCGTCCAGGTCATTGCTTCCCCTTGAATGCGTAGTTGATGACTGACGCGGCACCAGCCTGCACGCGGATCCCGCCGGTGAAGATTTTCCCGTTCGGGTGCCATTCGATCTGCGAGTTCGGCGGCACGAAAATGCTGTTCACGTAGGTGAACGGCGTGCCGGCATTGTCCTTGATGATCACGGTCGTCGTCTGCGTGCCGATGTTCGTCACGAACATCCAGTCCAGGCACGTCGCCGTGGCCGTGACCACCGTATCGGTCGAGGGCATCGCCGCGTTCGTCTCAAAGTTCGTGGACCCACAGCCGGATGGATCGCCGCCGGCTCCCGACAGCACTTCCACTTTGAAGCCCCCCGCCGCACCCAACGCCGTCGGTAGGGGCACGACTGTGCCGCCGGAAAAGAGTTCCGACGCCAGATTGAAATTCGTAGCCGTTTGCTTAAGTTGTTGCCCTTGCGATCCGAAGACGACACCCAACAGCCGCGCCCCCCGATCCGACACATCGCGCGGATCGATGTGCGCCCCGCCAAAGACGATCTTGAACGGCCAGGCGTTCGCGTCCGATGTCGTCGCCGCTTCGCCTTGACCGACGACTTGCGCGTGAGCGGCTGCGGCGAGCAAGAAGAAGAGTCCGAGCACGATTGCGACCATTCGATAAATCGCGTTCATCATTTCTCTCCTACTAATTGCGCGTTGACGGCTGGCGCGCTCCCGGCGTTCCATTTGGCCCCGACCATCGTCGCCCGGCCAAGCAGCTTGAACTCGGTCATGTTTCGTTGCAGCTCATACTCGTTCAGGTAAAAGCTTCCGGCCGTGTTCGTCAGCGTCACCTTCTGTTTCGTCGTGGTTAGGTTGCAGAGCAAAATCCCAATCGCTCGGATTGTGTCGGTCGTAATCGCGGTCAGTGCAGCCGGTAGAGTTGTGATCCCGCTGTCGTAGCCTGGCGCCACGTCGCGCACGGCGGCACCAAAATCCGTCGGCGCTGGCAGCGCGTTCGAGACTTTCTGGCGTGCGCCGGCTGTTTCTGGATCCCCGACCGAGACGACTTCCCGTTCAACCTCGCCCGCGGCGGTCGTGAGTCGAACCGTCTCCATTTTCTTGCCGGTCGAATCCGGCGCGACTTGAATGAAGGATTCCGTCACGGCCATGCGCTTATCTCTGTGTCAAGACGATCGTGATCTTTTCGAGATCGCCGATGTGCTCGACCGTTCGCGGCGCCGGAACTAACAAGCCAGTGGCTTTGTCGAGTGTTGTGAATTGTTCGCCGCCGACCAGTAGGACCGTATCTTTGGTGACGATGAAATAGCCGGCGATCGGGCGATTCGTTGGACCCTGAAACATGAACACGACTTCCGGGTAACGCGCGATCGCCGGCCGATTCGAGCGCGCGTCGTCGATCGTCCATTCTCGAGGATCGAGACGGACCGCGGCATAGCCCGGGCCCTGGACTTCGGTATAGCGCGCCGCGGTATCGGTCGGTTGAGGCGTGCGTTCGTTGGTGAAGAGCTTCAAGATCAATTCTTCCGGCTGCCGGCGCGCGAGCTGCACCTCGAGCCGGTAGGTCGTCCAGGCATGCGTCGTCATGCCTGGCATCTACAACTCCTTGACATTCTCGGAGCCAATAATCTGGCCGTTGCTATCCCTCACGACCTTTCTCGGCGGCGACGTGAGATCGACATTCACGCGAGCGCCCTCCACGGTGACGGCCGCCGGCGCGACGTTGACGGTAATCGGCGCCGCCTGTGCCGACCGCCGGTCAGCGAGACGGCCCCCGAGGTCCTCAAGCTGCCGACTGATGGTCTCGAGCCTGCCGTGGCCGTTCCCGCCATGGGGTTCCAGCCGCTCCGCCTCCTCCCGCTGCGCGTCCTCATCCGGATCCGGCCGGCCGAAGGGGGGATTCGTCGGCCGCCCAGGCCGAGCGGCCGCGGCCGCGGCCATGGCTGCTTGCATCTCGTCCGCGCGCCCCTGGCGTTCTGCGGCGTCCGCGTCCGCCTCGTCCATGACGTCTTGCGCTTTGAAATCGAAGCCCGATCCGAGATGTTTCGTGAGCGCCAGCGTGATGATGGACGCGACACGCCGGCTGATCGTCTTGTTGTTCATGGCCGTATCCATCGCGGCGACGATCTGCGAGAGTGCGCTGCCCACGCGCGAAATGTCCTTCGCCGCAATCTCCGGCATGTTCACGCTGAATACGTCGGTCGTCAGATGGCGGAACAAGATCGGATTCAACCCGCGCTGTTGCTCGATCCCGAAGCGGAGGATCTGAGTCAGAAACCCGCCGAACTCCTTCTGCCGCGCCGCCGGCGTTTTCATGGCCACGTCGTTCTGTCCTTCGATGGTTGCGCGGTTGCTGTCCTGCCAGCCGAACCAGGCGATCGGCATGCCGAGCGAGCCGGCAATATGGATGGTCAAGAGGCGCGCGGTTTCTGATCGGTCCGTCGCGTTCAAGGCGGGCGAGAGTGCGGTGAGCTTCTCGTGCTGATTGCGGCCGAACACCGAGCCGGCTGATGGCGTGCCGATCTCGGCCATGCGCTCGGCGATCTGCACTTTCGTGGCGTCCTTGATCTCGAGATCCCACACGAAGGCGGAGAGCAACCGGACGCGCTCCACCTCCGCAAACATATATTGATCGAAGAGATCCAGCCAATCGGCCAACGGGAGGTAGTCCGAGCGCCCGCGGCTCGAGTTCGGCAGATTGTTGATCGCGAAGTAAAAACACTCGCCCTCGAGGCGGCCGGTCAGCGGATTCTCCTGGATGATCGTGATCCGCCGCGACTCGGCCTCATGCGGTTGTCGTTTGAGCCGGACGAACTCTGGGACGAGGACGTTATCCGGGCGCGTCTCGACTTCCTCAATCTGATAGGGATCGATGAACCCGATCGTCGGCACACCCGTCACGTCGTTGACCGCCACGGGCAGGACCAGTTCGCCGTTCAACATCAGCGCATTCGAGAGCTTGCGCGCGCGTTCGCCGAGCCGATTGATGGGATGGTTCCAGACCTTGCCGACCGCCTCCGCGATCTTCGGGTCTTGCGCGTCAAAGCTGAGGCCTTCGCCCACGACCAGGTCGGTCTGAGCGGTGATCAGGCGGCGCGCGAAGGGATTCGTTTCGTAGAGAAACCAGGCGATTTCCAGCATCCGATCTTGTTGCATGGGCTGGAGATCGCGCTTTTTGAACTTCGTCCCGCTCGAGAGCCGGCGGAATTGATAGTCGTCGCTATCGATCATGCCGGCGATGGGTGAGAGCGTGAGCGCCTCGGCGCGCCTGGCGGCCGCGGCCTCTGACGCCTCCGACCGCCGGAGCGGCAGATCGAGGAACGGTTCCTCCACGGTGGCCACCGCGGTGACGAAGATGGGCGGATGCATAAACGCGCGGACGCGATCGCGAAAGCTCATGAAGCCCTCTCCAGTGTCAAGACCGCGATCGCTTTTCGGCGCGCGGATTTCTCAAGTTTCGAGACGGTGACAATCGAGAGCTGAAGACGTCGCACGATTTGCGCCTGTGTGACTGGCACATCTGACCCAATACCGAGCCGCAGCTCGAGCACGCGCGCTTCGTTCGCCGTGAGGCGTGTCTTGATCGTCGGCCAGTGCGGCTTGAGGAAGGCGCGCCAGCGCCGACGGGAGGCTTCGCGAGCCGCGGTAGTCAAACGCTCCCCCCTGGTCAGAGAAGGTCCGACGCCCGCGCGAGGTTCTTCCTGTGGCGCGTTCGTGGAAGGATGTCGGCTGAGTGTAGCAGAGCTGTCTCGCATGGGCCTATCGCCGGCGATTACCGAAGATGAATCCGGACAGCCGTCGATAGTTCTGATCCGCACGTGGCGCCGGCGCCGGCGGCGCAAACGATCCGACGGCCAGCGTGGCGCCCGTCGATGCGTGATACGCAATCACAACGGCGTGCGCGCGATCTGGTGAGGCCTTCAGCCCCTTCGGCATATCGGCCGCGGCAATACTCGGATCATCCGGATCCTTGATCGCGAGCTGGCCCTTCGGCATGTGCCGCGTCCGGAGGTTCGAGAGCTGGCCCTTCAGGCGATCGTCGTCGCAGAGCCCGAACGTCCCGACCTCGCCGCGCTCCCGAGCCCGGAAGTTGTCCTCGAGCGCCATGCGGAACTTCCAGCAGAGCCAGGCTTTGTTATTCTGGAAATGTTCCTTCCGATCGTCGGTATCGAGCGCGGACTTCGATCCAAAAATCACGGGCATCGTCGGGATCTGGTGCAGTTTCATGAGCATATCGGTCACGCCGCCGCCGAGGCCTGTGTCATCCACGCCGATCGTTTGCGCGCCGAGCGCCTCGCCCTCATACAAATCGACGAGCCGCTGCGTGGTCGTGACCAGGTCCGTCTTCGTCCACGTTTTGATCCAATCGATCCGCGTGCTCGAGCCGAAGGCCGTGGCCGTTTCGTCCACACCGAAGCGCGCCACGTCGCACCCGAGGACCTTGCGCGAGGCGTGCTTGATCGCCGGCTCGAGCGTCTCGTGCTCGCACTCGCCCTCGAGCTTGCCGCACGTCGCGCAGCGTTGCGCCTGGCCGGCCAGCTCGGCGGCGAGGATCCAATCGAGCCGGATCAGAATGTCATCGCCTTCGTTCGGGAACTCGCCGAGGACTTTTGCCTGGTAGATCGGCGACGTGACGCCCCATTCCTCGGCTTTTTGCGCCAGCCACTTCCGATCGACGCGCGGCGCATCCTCGCCGTTGATATGAATCTGCCGAAAGAACTTCGCGATGCGGCCGAAATGTGATTCATAGAACTTGCCCTGGCGGGATCCCGGCGTCGACGTATAGAGCCGCTGGCCGCCGGTGGTGAGCGCGCCATCGATGGCGTCATAGATCGGATTCGACACGCCCTTCGCTTCGTCCACAATGAACAACACGAACGGCGCGTGGAAGCCTTCCATGTTTTGCGGCTTGTTCGACGCGATCCCGATCGCGTGCCAATCGGCTTCATGGCCGCGCACGCTCATTTTCGTTTTCGAGAGCACGAGATGCTCCTTGAGGCGAAAGCCTTGATGCCATTTCGCGATCTCGGCCCACAGAATGTCTTTGACCTGGCGGAGCGTCGGCGCCGTCGTCGGCACTTTCGAAAACGGCCGCGTCAGGAGATACCAATAGACAATGAAGGCATCGACGGTCGTTTTCCCCACGCCGTGTCCGCTCCGGACCGTGACGTCGTCGCCCGCGGCGATCCCCTCCATGATCGCCGCCTGATAGTCCTCGAGTTCGACCGGTTGGCCGTTCTTGTCGCGGAAGAGATCGTGGACAAACGCCCGCGGATTCGCGTGATAGCTCTTCCACTTGGCGACCGCAAAGTCGCGGACCTCCGCCGTCAACATAAAAAATCAGTGTGTCCTCGGCGGCGGGTGAGTCATGGCCATCGCGTGAAGAGGGAGATTGCGCCATTGCAGCGTGTGCCAGACCGGATCGGTCCGGGACGTGCGGGCATCGTAGAGACCCCATCCGTTCTGCCCATCGGGCCCCTGGTCCGCCTCGAGCACGAAGTGCCGCGCCCCGAGCTGCCCGGCCTGTGTGTAGGCCTCCAGGATCCAGCGCCGGCGGATGCTGCGCGTGAGGCACTCGGAGGCCTGAACGGCGTCTGAGCGGCCGGCCCACGCCAGACGCGCCCATTCCTGGATCCGCGGCCAGGTGGCCAAGCGTTCCTCGAGTTGCCAGCCGATGCGGGTGAACGTGATCGGGAGATTGAGCCGCTTGCCGACCATGTAGCGGACCGCGGCGAACAGCCGCCGGCGGAACGGTCGGCCGGGTGTCACGGCATGGCAGGACAGGCCGTGACAGCGCGTCACGAAGTCCCGGACGACGCCGGCCGTCGCGTGCGCGCGCGCGCAGCGCAAGAGCCCTATCAGCCAAGCCGAGGCCGCGGGCGATCCGTCAAACCCGGCGCCGAGCAGGATCGGCCGGTTCACCGTAAAGGCGCGAACGGTCGGGATCTGCGGATCATGCGCGAAGGCGAGCAGCTCGAGGACGGCGGAGGCCTGGTCGACAAAGGCGAGTGGCGAGAGGTGTCGCCACGGCACGCAACCGATCTCGAGCCCGGCTGTCACGCCAAGGCCATGTGTCGCAATCAGTCTGGCGGCCAGGCGTGCGCCGGCGACACCGATGCACTCCACGGGTAAGCACCAGAGCACATTGAGCTGGTGCGTGTCGGCATGGCGGATCCAGGTGAGGGTATTCGGGGGATCGCACAGCACGTGCCGGACGATCGTCGGACGGAGGCCGAGGACCGCGGATCGATCGAATCCGATCCCGAGCCTCGGCGCATGGGCGAAATTCACACCGAGCTGCATGGATGACCTTTGTTGTGGAACCAGCCGGATGTCCACGAGAGACGGCCGATCGCCGACCCCGGGTCGAACGTCACGCGCGGGTCACGTGTGTCGCGCGTGGACCCTTCGGGCTCTTTTCGGTCTCGAAGGACACGCGCTCGCCTTCCTTCAATTGATCGAACAGCGTGCCCGTGCAACCGGACTGATGAAAGAAATACTCCGTGCCGTTCTCGGCGGCGATGAACCCGAATCCTTTGTCTGTCAGCAATCGTTTAATCGTGCCTGTCATCGATCGTCGCTCCTTTGGATGATCGTCACAGCTATCACAGCGCCTAACCGCCAGGCCGAACAGTGGAGCGGACGGAGAGGTTCGAACTCCCCTCTGCGCTTGGAAGCGCCGCAACGCCTTCTTTGCTTCGCCCGCCTGCACGGTCTCTTGTCTTTCATGCCCGCGTCAATCGCTGGTCGGTTCCACTTGTGAGACGGTCCGCTTCACGTAGGACGGCAAGGCCGGTTCGCCCTTCGCTTGGCGCGTTTTGTTTTCGCTGATCACGCGATCCTCGGCTTGCTGTTCGAGCGTCTCCACGTGGCGTTCAGCCTCGGCCTGGTTTGGCGCGTTGATGTCGAGCGTTGAATCATCGGAGAGTGTTGCGCGAAACTTTGGCATGTTGGCTCCTGTCAGAATAATCGGCGGAGAAGTTCCGCGATTAGAAGTGGCACGACGATCGCTCGTAGGCAATAGACACACAGACAGCGGCCTGGATCCCCGCAGTTCACGCACGGCCGGTTCCACCAGCGGGGCGCGATCGCCCCATAGGCATCCCGCACGGCAATCACATCTTTTTTCCACTGTTCGTTTGCGAACCACAGCCAGTCCCGAATGTGCGCCGCGCGCGAGAGTTTCCAGATCCCGAGGATGATGAAGCCGCCGGCGGCGCCGCCGAGCACGTTGATCGCGAGCAGCTCGGGCCAGGTCATTCGAACCCTACTGTCCGCGCGTCCTGGAACTCTCGTTCGAGGATCTGTCGGAGTGTGTCCGCAAACAGCCGCGCCGCTTCGAGACGTTCAATCGTCAGCACGCCGAGCGGTTCGATTTCGATTTCCGCTCGTGCCTTGATCCTTCGACCGAATGCTTGATCGCTCTCTAATTCAATCGTGAACGTCGCGCCCTGTTGTTTTACGAAGATCGCCATATGCCAGCCTCCTGAAGCCACGGCTATCGACGGCCAAGTGCAGCAACTTGACGCCGGCGCGCTCGAGCCTCGAGGATCTCGAACGCCTGGCGGTCCGCCAGTTCGTAGATCCCGCGGATCGTCTCAGCCGCCATCTGGTCGTCGAGTTTGATCTCCACACAGACGTGAACTTCCTCCGTCGCAATCCCGGTCGGTGTCGCGCCGCCGACGATTCGCTGTTCGTGTCTCATGCCGTGGTCGAGCCTCGAACGCAAGTCATGTGCAACGTGGTGAGCCTGCCGGCACAAATAGCATGCCTTCAGCCCAGATTTCCTTCCGAACCGGCACAGAGAGGGTTAGGTTGATCAACTTGATGCCAGCGTCCCAATCGGTCGGACGTTTCACGAGCGGGAAGCCTCGATAGCTCTCGGCCTCATATCCAGCCGTCTTGAGTTCCGTGATCACTAACTCAGTCCAAGCTTTGAGAGTCATCGGCGCGTTGTCGCTTTCCGGATGAAGGTGATGCGTCATGCGGTCGGCCTTTCGAGTAGTCGTCGCGCTTTTCCGATCGCCAGACGGACACTGTCTCGTTGCGCCGCCTCGTTCGTGTGAGGTCCAAAGAGACCAGCGGTCGTCATCGCTTCGCAGAGCTGATTGAGCTGCGCGCGCCCGGCGTCGGTCACGTCCTGGGCCATACTCGGCGCGCCCTGCCAGGCTTCCGGATGCTTGAGCAGCCAGGCAATCCGGTCGTCATGTTTTCCCCACTTCGACCTCGAGGCCATCGAAGAGATCCTTTTTTGGTGTGCGTGGCGTCTCGACCACGCGCACGCCGGCGCCGAGACCGATCAGGGTCTCGGGATCTTTGTTCTTGAAATAGACCGTGGCTTCTTCGCCCTGGCCGAGCGCAAGGCGGAGGCCGTCGATCTCCACAAACGACGGCGCCAGCAACGTATTGAGCGCCGTCAATTCGCCGTTGCTGAAGTCCTTCGCCCGAAACGTATACGCGATTGGTTTCCCGCGGATGGCATAGTCGAGAAACCGTTCGATCTGCGATTTCACCTCAGCCGGCCAAACTTCGGATGCCTACCGAAGATCGCCTGCAGCCGGATCTTTTCTATGATGGTCGCTTTCAACCAACGTGCGAACCGTCGGTTCCATTTTCGATTACTGGAACGACCCATCGTTCAACACCCTTTCGCCAACATGAACCCGAGCAGCATCGCGATGAAGGGCAGCGCAAGCAGCTCGCCGCCGGCGCCTCCTTCGCGCATTTCGCGATTCGGTGGAAACTCTGGCCGCCGCGGGCCACGCCAGCCTGGAGGCGGAGGCGGAGCCGGAGGCCTCCTCCCGGGCGGAGGCGGAGCCGAAGGCCTCCTCCCCATCAGAGCATCAGCCGCGTCGGAATGACGGCGGCCAGCTCTGGTCGCAGCGGCGCCGTTTCCTGGAGCGCGATCTCGAACTCGCTGCTGTCCTCTGTGCGCTCGACGCCGATCCGCGTGATGTAGGCGTGACACGGGATCCCGTGCTCAGTCGTGCCCTGCCAGATCCGCGCGGGCACGCCGTTCAAGGTCACCGTCCGATCCGTGGGTTCCAGCGTGACTTTCATCGCTGATCGCTCCTTTCCGATTCATCTTGTTTAGGCGGCGCGTTGCCATACGAACCGCCGCGGTGTGTTCAGAATCGGGCCCGCGGCCCGTGTGTAGATCCGACGTGCCTCAGCGCCGGCGTCGTGACCCTCACGCCAGAACCGTTGCCAGGCGCGCGAATACGTGACGCCCCGCCGATTGTTGGTTCGATAGTCTCGATACGGATTCGCCGCGTTGACCTTGAACCATCCGACGACGAAGGCCTTGTGGAAGGCGACAAAGAATGGCGACGCGCCGAGGCGCCGAGACGGCATGAGCTTCGTCCAGGCCTCTCGCTCGGCCAGATTCGCCGCGGAACATTCCGTGCAGACCATCTGATTGGAGCCGGCCGCCCAATCGCAACCTTCCGGACAGGGATCGAAATGGGAACAGCCGCAGAATCGACACACGCCTTTCGTCATGGAATCCTCCTTTGTCGCTGAGCTGTGAGACCGTTGGCCTCAATCCAGACGCGCTGGCCTTTCTGACGAAGCATGATGGCAATCGAGAACATCTCCTGGCGATACCCGAAGGGTCCGAGTGCCAGCGTGCCTCGTGTGGCACCAGGCTCGAGGCGCATGATCAGAAACAGGCCGGGCCCACAGAGAAGCCCGTGCGTGCCGCGGCGGATGCGCTTCACGATCACTTCACCTCAGTGTCAGGAACCGGCACGCACCCGGCCGTCTCACACAAAAAGGTTCGCGGATGCGGATTGAACCGATCGCCCTCCACGCCGATTTCATACATGAGCGGCGGCTCATCGACACGCTCGAGCGCCGACGCCGTGACTTCGCGAACGTCGTCCGGATGCGCGCCGGCGAGCGCCCCTACGGTTGCCAGATTCGCTTCGATGAGTGCCCGCTCGAGCTGCGTGAGGAACTCGACGCACGCGATCCCATCATCGGTATAGCCCATCAGCTCATGCGAGAACCGACGGACCACGGCAGCCGCCATCGTTCGCGGAATGCTGATCGTGACGTGAAGCTCAATTGCTGGCTGACGGCCCTCGTGTGCCACGGTTGCCTCCTTACGGTTTCACGAACGGCCGAACCGCATCGCAGAGCAGACAGCGCGGCTGTTCGTGCGGCGACCACCATTCGGCGCATTCATGGCCGGCGCCCTGACTCACGGCTTGCCGGAGTTTCGCGATCTGCGTCAACGGGATCGACGTGTCATCACGCCGAATCGTGAGTCGGCCATCCTCGCCGCGCCGGCGGCCGGTCAGAAGATGTCGCGTCCAGCCATCAGGTTCCCCCTCGCCGTTCCAGGTATTCATGTCCTCGAGCGCCGCCGCCCTGGAGGCGTAATCCCACACGTCGTTGTAGCCGCTGTTGAAACTCTCTGCGGATGTATCGCCGGGGAGCTGTGAAAGGGCGAGACGCGCACGCTTGAACGTCTGCGGTTCCACGGCCAGCCAGAATCCGGTTGCGTTGCCGGCGTCGAGCTGGCGCGTGCCATAGAACCCGAGGTCGTCGACAGGCCCCTCGAGGCCGAAGGTCTCGGGATCAGCCGCGGCGAGTTGCTCGAGATGGTCCTTCAACGCTTGATCAGACACGGACTTCTCTCGTCAGCAATTGGAACGCGGTCTTGGCGTGCGCGATCGCTTCGGGTGTCGAGCCGGCGAATGTGGCGATGCTGTGCAGCCAGGCCAGGACATCGCCGCGTCTAGTTACGTCCTCCACCAGGCGATCGGTCTCGTTCATGAATTCCTGAACCGGATCGCGGCCGGCCTGGAGATCCTCCCATCGGCGTTGCGCGCCTTTTGCGGCGCCGCCGATCATCTCGCCGATATTGAGCGTGAGGCAGACGACGACGCCGTCCGGGAATTCGAGCCGGAGATACGGCTTGCCGGTTCCCGGATCGGATTCGGTGAGATCCATCTGACAGACACCATGAATGATCGGCATGTGTGCTCCTTTTACCGTCACCTCGATTGCGGTCCCGGCTGTTGTTTGTCCGCCTGTGCGAGTTCGTAGGCTTCCTGGATCAGACTCACGAGATCAGAGCCCATGCCGCCGCCGCCCTCCGCGTGAATATGCGGCCACAGATGCGCGATCGCCGCACGAATCTGCACCCGTTCATCTTTGGAATCGAGCAGTCGACCGAGCACGCGCGCCGCGTGCGCTTTGTTCTTGTCGAGCACTTCGATCGCGGATCGATTCGCCTCATGAATCGCCCGCTGGAATTTGGCGGCATTGATCCGCACATTGACGGCCTCACGACCGAGCCCAACGATTTGGCCGATCTGCTCCTGCGTGAGTTGTGGCTGTTGCAGAAGCAATCCGAGGATCGTCGCGTCGACATGATCGAGTTCGAACGCCGCCCTGGCGATCGAGGCCTGGCGGCGCGCTTCAAAATCCGCCCGTTGTTTCTCGAAAAGCCCTTTCGCGGTCTGCTCCGGAGTCTGCGGCCCTCGTGCCACGATCCGGAGCGTGCGTCGTCTCCGGGATCTGTGGCGTTGTGTGGTTTTGCGTGACCCGCGTTTCTTGCTCACGTGAGCGCTTTCCGCTTCCGTGGTGTCCAGATCGGATCCCGCGAACGCTTTTTCCCTGGCGTCGGTTGCGCCACGAGTTTTGCCTGGCGGGCCCGTGTCCACGTGGGTTGCGGCAACTTCGCCACGCGCTGACAGAGATCGCACTTCGGATCATGGCAAGTGCCGAGCGCGCAGCAGCCCATCGCTACGTCGTCATCGCTAGCCGCTGAATCTCTGCATCGATCAGCCGTTGGCGATCCTTAGACAGTGCGAGCACAACCAGAATCAGTGCTTCCTCATGTGTGGCGTGCCCACTCTCCACCAGCGTGATTGCGTGATGTAGGAATGGACAGCGCAACGCAGCAACCTGAACATCTAGCCAAGCGTTCTTCTCGGTCATAAGGCCCCGCAACCGTTCGAGCGCGCCGCGGCCGATAGCTGATTACGGTTCGCCGTCGACGTAGTCGGGGATCTTGCTGCCGTGCGTCGCTTGCCAGGCGCGCATGTCCTCCGCAATCTGCCGAGCCCGCGCGACTTTCTTTGGATTCACGTTCGCCACTTCCGCGTGGTTACACCAATCGTCGACGCGGCCTGGCGCGAGCACGTCATGGCCGGCGAGCAGGAACACGGGTTCTTCGTCCTGACACCGATTGATCGTGCTGTCCAGCCGTCCGAGTTCCTCGCGTTTCGTCATGCCCCTACCTCCTACATTCATCGCCCGGTTTCGCTCAGGTGCGACTAGCCTTGCGGCACGGTCAGTATGCGGCGTCACGAATCCTCCAGCAAGCTCAGTTGCGTCACCGTTGGCAATTCGGCCTGCGATTCGAGCCCTTCACATAAAGCCAACATGGCCGGCCGTTCGGTGGCCGCGATGCGGCGGCGCGCAATCTCGAGATACTCCGCCTCGCGCTCGATCCCGACAAACTCGAGACACTCCAGCTTGGCGGCCATGCCCGTGGTGCCAGAGGTGTTCCGGTATTGCGCGAAGGCGACCGCCGACGAGCTCGGCGACAGGACAGCCCGGCACGCATTGCCAGGCCTGGACGCTTTCGCCGTCGGCCGAACGCGACGTGAGCCCATCCTGGCCAGGATGGCCGCCATACACGCCGGCGCCGCCTCCGCTTGGCGGCCGTTTCGTCGGCCAATGGCCCGAGACCGTGACCGAGACATTCCAATCCAGCGGCCGGCAGTCTGGCATGTGCGACAACAGCACATTGGGCGGCCAGCGGCCGATCTCTGATTTCACCAGGCTATCGCCTCGAGGTTCGATCCAGCTTCGGAGGCCTTCAGCCCCAAGCCGGCAGGCGTCCACCTGAAGCCCGCCGGTGCCTGAGCGCAGCAAGTTGGCGCCGAGCGTCCCGCTGAAGGGTTTGCGCGCGACGACAATCGGTTCATGCGCCGGCTTGAGCCCAGAACCGACGCCGTCGAATTGTTCCGACTCGGGTGACGGTTTACACACGTGATCGCCCGGCTGCAGCATATGCTCCGCCGGCAGCTTCCGGAGGAAATGCCGACCAGTGTCCTCGCAGAGACAGCGCGCCGCCTCGCGTTCGCCGTCGATCGATTTCGGAAAGCCCGTGCCATAAATCCAATCGATCGAATCACGGATCTCAAATCCCGCGTCCTCGATCGCACAGACCATCCGGTGATACGTGCGTGCCCCCCCAAACGCCAGAAGATGCGCGCCAGGTTTAAGGACGCGCAACACAGCTCTCGCCCATTGTTCACACCACACCTGGAAAGCCTGATTCCCTACAAATGAGAAATCATACGATCCAGCTTGGCTCGCGCGATTACCAAACGCCGATGAACTGCGCGGCGCCGTCCGGCCAGCGCGTGAACTCGAATGTGGCCCTAGTGAACAGCGCCGTTCGACATCTTTTAGAGCCGCTTCGTCGATCAATTTGCCATCCCATGCTTTTCCCATAAATCTGATCCCGTAGGGCGGATCGGTCACGCAGGCATCGAACGTCTCAGCCTCGAACGTTTCGAGGACCTGAAGACAATCGCCGAGCAGAATCGTTGACATCCGGTTTGTCCGTCTGATGTTTCGGGCAATGATCGCGATCGTCGCCGACGCGCGTGCGATGTCGTTCACACATCGGCGCGTCGCAGGTTGACGCCTTGCCGCCGCGAAGGTGCCCGACGACGAAATCGCAGAGATACGGTGCCATTCGCCCGCAACGTTCACCGACTTCGAGATTGTCGCCCTCGAGCGCCGGCGACATACACGACGCCGGCGAGCCCTTGCCGCGAATCAGCAAGTGCATCGTGCCCGAGCCGTCCTCAGTCCGATACCAGGGCATCAACGATCCTCTTCCGTGGCCGGCGTCGTCAGGCGCGCCTTCCACACGTCCGCCGGCGGCGCCGTGTGTTCCTCCTCGAGGATCTCGCTCTCGGCGTTTCGCCAGCGAATCAACACCGTCTCGCCGACGTGCGCCTTCACAGCCCGAACGATTGTCTGTGTCATCGTTGGAATCGTCAGAGCGTCCGAATCCCGCACAGATTCTCAACGAGATCGGTGAGTTGTGAGATCGCCCGATAGAGATGCGCTGTCGGATCGAGGCGCGTCCGGACGTATCCGAGGTCCTCGGCACGCTCGAGCGCCCGCAACGTCTCAACGCCGAGCGCGCCTTTCGCCAGTTCGAGCTGCTCGCGCACGCGCGTCAGGTATTCCTGTTGAACCATGTCGCCTCCGTCGTCCTTTCGATGAATGGCGCACGGGACCGGTAACTGATGCGCCGCGCACCAAACGTAGATGCAGCTCACTGTCCCGTCATCTTTTCGGCGACCAGACTGGCCGCGTCAACGTAACGTGAGACGGTTTGGATTCGGCCGCCGATACGAGAGAAGTCGAGCGTCAACCGCACACGGGTCCGCGTCGGTGAGTGTCCGATCACGATTCCTTCGATCCGGCCATCAGCGCCGAGCACGTCCTCATAGCCGAATGTGCCGGATCCAGGCTTGTAGCGGACCGCCTGCCCGACAGGTAATCGTCGCGCGCTCATGCGCGGGCCTCGGCCAGCCGACGATCGAGATAGCTCCGCACGTCGCCGACCGTGTAGAGCGTCCATCCTTCGATCTCTTGATCCGAAATCTCGATCCCGAATTCCGCTTCGAGCGCCATCCCGATTTCGACCATATCGAGTGAATCCGCGCCGAGGTCCTCGACGAGCGTCGCCGTCGCCGTGAGCGCATCAGCTTCCACGCCGAGCGCATCGATCAAGACTCTCCGAATGCCCGCCTCGCGATCGATCGTCATCGTCGCACCGCCTTTCTCGGCCGCTCATGCGGCCGGATTCGCCGGGCCCCATGCACATGTGTAGAGGTCTGGCCTTGTCCTTCTTCGAGTTTGTCGGCTTGCTTCCCGGTGAACGTTTGCCAGCGTTCGACGCACACTTGCGCGAAATAGGGCGATAGCTCCATCGCGTAACACGTCCGGCCAACCTGTTCACACGCGATGATCGTGGAGCCGGAGCCAGCAAACGGATCGGCGACAATTCGCGCCATGCCGGTCACGTCGAGGATCGTTTTGAGTAGCTCGACTGGTTTCTCCGTCGGGTGATGTTCGTTCCCCGATCGATCGCATCGGACGACGTTCCCCTTCGCTTCCTTGTGGGTGAATGGCGCCTTGACGCGCGTGCCGCACGCGACCAGCTCATGTTGTGAGCGCCAGCCGATCCCCATGCCCGGTGTGCCTTTGTCCCAGACCACCATCGCGCGAATCCCGTAACCCTGGCTCTCCATGAGGTCGGTGAGGTTCGTCCACATCCGCCAGTCGGTGAAGATGTAGGCGAGTTTCGCGTTCCAGGTATCGAGGACCGACTTGATCAGCTCTTTATAGCCGCGCGTGCTGAGCACGTCATTCGCGATCGAGACCGTCTGGCCCGTGAAGTCTTTTTTTGTGGTCCCGATCGATCCCTGAATCCGGTCCGCTTCCTGGAACCCGCCGGAGCAATAGGGCGGATCGGTCAGCAGCGCGTCGATCTTTTCCCCTTGCGTGAGGAGTCGCACATCGAATCGTTGCGTGGAATTACCGCAGAGTAATCGATGGTTGCCGAGGCCGAACAGATCGCCGACCTTCACCCACGGGTCGATCGGCATCGGCGGCGCCATGGCGCTGCCTCGCTGTGTTTCGAGATTCGCGATCAAGTCTTGGACGTCGTTGGAATCGAACCCGACGCCGGCGAGGCCTGCGGCCGTGCCCTGAAGCGAGACCAGCACGTCCTTCAGGATCGGATCGATGAACCCGCCGGCAATCACGGCCTGATTACTCGCGACGAGATAGGCCTCGTGCTCGCCGTCATCCTGGAACGCGACGCCCCGCACGACTGGAATCATCCACTCGCCATCCTCGCGCACTTGAATGTGCTCGGGCGCCTCTTCGCTGGAGAGTTTCATGGCGTTGAGTGTTTTGAGGCGGCCGTGGCCCGCGGCCAGGCGCCCGGATCGTTCGTCCACGAGGATCGGCTCCACGAACCCGAACCGCTTGAAGCTCGAGTTCAGGAGGCCGAGATCGTGATCCTTCGGATTGCGAGGCCATTCCAACACATCGGCGAGCGGCCAATATTCGATCTGGAGCGCCTCGCCCGTTGCCGGCCGTTTATTGCTCACGGATGCGCCCTTCGACCACTTCAGCACCCGTCGCTTCGACCAGCCGAGCGCGGTGAACGACATCGCCAGGGCAGAGCCAGACGATCATCGATCCCGTGCGGAAGCGTTGCCAGCCCGCAGCGAATGCGAGATCGACGGTCTCGAATATTTCTTCCTTCAAACAATGCCAGCAGCGTGTTCCAATCGTCATGTGGCATCCTCCGCGGCGAACCCGCGCCGTGCGTTCGATCTCACGATCCCTCCCGTTGAAGTTGGCCGCACGCCGGCCAGAAGGCGCGCCAATCGCTGCCTTCATACCCGTTCACGTTGTAGAGTTCGCACTTCAGAAATGTCTTGCCGTGGAGGACCTGGCCGGCCCGTTCCGCTGATCGTTGCGACATGCCCCCATGCGCGGCCTTGCGAATCAGGTGCGCGCATTCCTTACACGTGACGCCTTCGGGCCCATGTCCATGTTTGGCGTGCATCGATCCGAGGCGACGGAGCTGGCCCTGGCGATCCGCCTCGGTGCGTTTCGAGACCTTGCCCGGGAGAAACCGGATCAAGGATCCGCCGGTCTCGAACAGGCGCGGCTCGTCGCTCATTGGAAAAACGTCTCGGCCGCGCGAAGGCCGCCGCCGCCACTATCTTCAAGCCAGCCGAGCTTGAGAAACTTCGCAATCGCCGTAGACGTGTCGCCGCTCTGTTTGTAACCGGCGTCCTCATGCGCTTGCTTGCGGCCAACGACATGCGGATAGGCGTTGAACCAGACGCCGAGAAGCCGACGTTCAGCTTTGTTGAGTTTGCCGGCGCCATCCAGGAGATGTTCCCGGAGCGCGGCGCCGGTCGGTAACGGCTCATACGGCCCGAGCACGTCGAGGCCAACTGCGGAGATCGCCAGAGTGAACCCGCCGCTGAGCACGATCCAGCCACACTCCAGCATGGCGGCGATCGCCGTGGACGTGTCGCCACTCGGTTGATAACCGGCCAGGATCAAGAGCTGCGTCCGCGTGAGCCCCTTGCCGTGTTGTGCGAGCGCCGTGAGCATCGCTCGCGCGTGGCGCTTCAAGTCCCCACTGCGACTGTAGACCGCCGCGCCACCTTCGCTGGCCTCTCGAGGAACACTCGGCCGCGGCGCCGACGGCGGCGGAGGTACTGGTGCAACATCACGCTTCATCGGCGGACCAGGCCGGCGAAGAAACGGCGCGCCAGGCTCGGCGATCGCCGGCGTCGGCACGTGTGCGAGCGCCCGCTTGACGCTGGCGCGATCGAGGACCGTCTCAATCGTCTTGCGTGCTCGATCAGTTTCGGCCGTGATGTTCGTGTTGATTTCCTGTAGGCTGCCGTGAACCGCGTTCTGCGTGCTGACGAGCACGTTCTGTGTGCCGGCAAGTAGATCAACCAAATTTTGATGAAATAACATCCGGACTTCCTCGATTCGGATCGTGAAGTCTTTAAGGACTTCACGATCGCGATCGGTCAAGGCCGGCGCCGGCGGCTTCGCTTTCTGTTGTGAGACGCCGAGTTCGAGGTGTGCCGCGTGAATCTGAAGATCGGCGTGTTGTTTTTCAAGCTGCGCGATCCGCTTACTGGCGAGTGTGCGTTCTTGCTCGAGCTGCGCACGAAGCTTCCGTGGATCGGAGGCCTCGGCCTTTTGAATCGTGTCGGCCATCCGAGCCCGGTAATGATCGAGGTCCGGCTTTTTCGCGCGGCCAGCCAGGCGTTGTTCGGTGCCTGTCGGCGTTTTTGAGCTGTCAAAGGTCTGACGGAGGCGGATGCTGGCGACGCCTTCGTAGTGCAGCCAGCCCGGCGAGACGACAAGCGCCTGACCGCGCGGCAGTTTCCGGAGCTGTTCGATCAGTGCCTTCCAGCGGCCTTTCTCGACATGTTCGCCGAACCAGTCCAAGATCGCCTCGACCGAGTTTGGGCCGATCGTCCGAAAGGCAATCATCAGCTCGGCCAGCTCGGACACGCTTTTCGCCATCCGCGCCGATCGCTGCGTGATCAATGTGACGCCGACACCGACGTTCCGGCCCTCTTCCACCAGGACCTCGAGCGCGCCGAGGCAACGCGCCTGGTCGACGGCGCCGTGCGGAATCGTTTGTGGCGCGAACCTGGCCGCCTCGTCGATCAGTTGCATGAGCGGCCGCCGGCGTTCGCCCTGGCGTTCCATGAGACGCGCCAGGTAATCGGCCACGAATCGGATTTTCTCGCCGATACTCCATCGGCGGCCGTCGGCCCGGGAGCTGATATCCACCAGGACATTCTCGGATTCATCGACGACAAAGTCGGCCACGACCGCGCCCGCCGTCGGCTCGATCGGCAGATCGCCGTGCCGGCCGCCGAGAATCAAAATCTTGAGGCCTTCGCCCTTGCCGTCCGCCGAATGCCGGAGGCCCCATGACACGCCGACGGGATCAAGGAGCGCGAACCGGAAGCCGGCCGCGGCGAGTTCCTCGCAGAGCACGGCCGCCAGATTCGTCTTCCCCATGCCCTTGCCGCCGTAGACGACGATCGTCTGCGTCACGGCCTCGAGCGCCGGCGGTGTGATTTCCGCGGAGAGTTGGAGTCGCTTCGCCATAGCTGGTCCTCAGTGCTGGCGCACGTTCGTGAGCATGTCCTGGATGATGCCCGCTTCTTCCGTATAGAGCACGGACGCCAGGACGATCGCTATGTACTGAAGTCGAATTCCATCACCATCGAATGTCGCCATGTGATCCACGATCTCTTCGGCCATCGTCAGCGCCCGGAGGTATTCCTGCGGCGTGAGTTTCGCGCGGAGCGCGGCCAGGAATGTCTCGGCATTCGCCGACATCATCAGTTCCGATAGGCGCCCTGCGCGAGCGCCAGGCGCCCTGGCACCGGGCAGCGTGATTCGTGCCCAAGGCCAAGCGTGACCCGACCAAGCCATCGATTGTGCGGATCGACTGGCGACGTGTAATACGCGCCACACATGAGGCACGTGATCTCGAGTCGATCGACGCCGCCGTCCTCGGTCGTCGGCCAGACTTTCACGGCGAGCCACGGCGTTCGGTTCACCATGGCATTCGCTCAAGGCGACGCCGCCGCGATCGCGCCTCAGCCCGGCCGAGACCGTAGCGGCGCAGCTCGCGCCCGAGCTGCCAGCGCCGCAGCATTCGCACACATAGGTGCCGCGCCAGGAGCAGCCCGATCAAGAGCATGATGGCTGTGATAATCCACAATGCGGTCATCAGCGTTCCTTGCTGGTGAGTTCGAAGCCGCCGCCGAGAAATGATCGCCGCGTCGCCACATGCGCGCGACAGCGTTCATGCGCCACGTTCGCCTCCTCGCCGGCTCATCCGGCCCTCTCCGTCTGACTCCTGGTGCGCAGCGCGAGCGCGATCTGTTTCAGGCACTCGTCCGTCGTCGAGCACGCCGGGCCATGCGGACACCGCCCGACGTAAACCCGTCGCCGATAGCGGCCGGCTTCCTTGAGTTCGGTCTGGCTCACCGGCGCGACATCATCGGTCGCATCGGTCCAGCGGCGGTCCTTCAGCCAACGCCACAAATGCGGGATGAATCGCGGTTCGCAGCCGCCCCAGACCGTGCGCTTCTGGTGCTCCACGGCGGCGACCATTTGGTCGACCTGGGCGTCAGTCGGCTTGAGGCTGAGGAATACTCGCCAGGCCCGATCGAAGGCGGCCCCACGCGGGTAAATGGCGGTCAGGCGGTCGAACCGGACGCGAAGCCCGTGCTCGACGTCCCCTTGGGCGGCGTCGGTGGCTTCTCCGGGGATCAGCGTGAACGCGGGCGCGTCAGCGCCACGTTCTTGTTTAACTGACGGATCAGATGACGGATCTTCCTTTAGAGCGATACGTGTTTTTTCACTATTTAGTGAAAAATCCTGCACGATCGGTGTCGCCGTTTTCACTGTTTGTGAAATCTTTTCACTCGCCGACCGTGAAATCTTTTCCCTTCGTGGGAAATCTTTTCCCTCTGGCGGAACATCTTTTCCCTTCACACACCGCACATGGATAAAGGTTTTGGGCACATACCCGCCTTGGACTTCCTTCCGATCGACGTTGGGCTCGATGGTAATTTCGCCAGTCGCCTCGAGCTGCTTCAGGATGAACCGGATCGCCCGCGTGGTCATCCGGCTCTTGGCGGCGAGGGTATTGATGGTCGGCCAGGCGTTGCGTCCATCGTCATGGGCATAGTCAGCAATCGCGAGCAGCACCAGGAGCGGCCCGCCTTTGGCCTTCGAGGATTTCCACACCTGACTGATGGCTGCCACACTCACGGCGATCGGCTCCCTTTCCCTCTCACGTTCGAACGGGAGGGTTCCGCTGCCCCGTGGGTGTGGCGATCCGCCTGATCGGTCGCGGGAACGCCGCCTGGGTGCGGCGTGTGTCCTGTGCGAATCGATCCGGATGACTGCCCGTCGTGCTCACGGAGGACCGCGCGCCATTGCCTCGTGCTCGGTTTCGGATAGCGCCCGGCTTTTGCGGGACCGGATACTAGCGAGTGAACCCCGGTCTCCCGTCCTCTGACGTCTCTACCTGTGACTCGTTGTCCTACCTGTGTCGCTCGATCAACATGCCTCGTCTTTCGTCATGATCCCGGCCACGACCCCGGCGCCTCTGTTCGTTACGCTGTCACGGTGGCCAGCGCCGAGGCCACAACCGTGACGTCGTCGCGCAGCTCGAGCCGATACATGGCCACGCCCGCCGGAAGCTCCGCCGGCATTTCGTAGTCGGGATCCTTCGTCGCCGCCAGAATGATCTGTCCGGGCCAGCCGTCGATCACGTCGGCGAGAATCGTGCGCCGTTTACTATCCAGCATATCGACGGCATCGATCGCGACGAGCCAGGTTCCGGTGATTTCCGCGATCGCGAGCTGTAACGCCACGCCCGCCCGGAGCCGCTCCGAGACGGCGAGCTGGTTGGCTTTGCGGCCGTTGACGCGCACGGTCCACGGATCGATTTGAAATTCGAGATGGTATCCCCATTTGTCGAGCGCCTGATTGACTGTCTGTTCAAACATCACGCGCGCCTGTTCGAGCACGTCCACGATCACGCCTTTCGGTCCGAGCTGATCGCACAGATGTTCACACCGCGCCACGCGCTGTTCAAGCTTCAGGCGTCGTGCAGAGGCCTCGCGCCAGGCGCCCGCGGCCGTCTGATAAACCTCCACGTCGCGAATCAATTGCTCGCCGCGGAGAATCCTGTCCCGGATGGCAACGATCCCTGACGGGAGTTGCACGTCGCCGATGGTCGCCAGGTCGCTGTCGATTCTGGCGAGCTGTGCCCGAAGGTCGGTGAGCCGTGCCGTGTCGTCCTGGAGGCGCGTGAGCGTTGACCGGAGAGTGCTGGCCTTCAGTTCGAGCCCGCGGCGATCGCTGTGGGCTTGCTGGCGCTTGCGCGCGGCTTCCCGATCGGCGGCGATTTGCATGTCTAACTCAGCCTCGATCTCGGCGATTCTGGTTTCGGCGGCCTTGATCGACTTCTGAAGTTCGCGCCGATCTTTTTTCGAGTCGGTCAGGTAATCCTTGAAGTCCTTCGCCGGCGTTTTGCAGGGAATCCCACCCTGAAGGACACACCCTTTGGCCGGATCGTGTTCCTCCACACGCCCGATTAAACTTTCGAGCATCCGGAGGCGTCCGCGTTCGTCGGCGAGCCCACTCTTCGTGTGCTCATGTTCATGCTCGATCGGATTCTCAGCCGGCGCCGCCTCGTCATCGATCAGGCTGCCCTGTTCTGGCGTCGCGCCATCGGTCATCAGTGCCAGGCGTTCGTCGAGTTCGTCGAGTTGTGTATGGATGTCGTGTTCGCTGTAGGTCGGGAGTCGGCGTTGAATGTCCGCGATCGAGGCCTGCACGTCGTCTTTGTTGAGCACCAAGGCCTCACGCCGACCGCGCGTCTCGGCGTTGTCGGAGAACAGCGCCCGTTCTTCGCCTCGGACTCCCTCGAGCTGCCGGCGGAGGTCCTCCACGGGCGGAGGTTCGTCGCCGCCGAAGGCCTGAAGCGACGGCTCGGCCGGCATGAGCTGTTGCGCCAGCGTCGCTTTTGCCCCACGCCGATCGGCCATGACCGATTGATACCGCGCGTCAAGTTCGTCCGGAGAGAGCGGGCCGGCCACGCCGAGCGGCTCGAGCGCCGCGGCCGGAATCCGGACGTTCAACACACCCATGATCAATCGCTTGGCGTCGGCATGATGCAAATTCAGGAAGGCGGCGTTATCGAGACACGCCTGCAGGACCGCTTCGGTTGTCGCGAGTTTCTCGTAGAGCGCCTCCTGTTGTTTGGCGTTCGGTCCTTCCCATTCCTTCACTTTCAGGAATACTTCGCGCCCGTTTGTTTGCCGTTGCACGCTGCCGAAGTCCGCGAGCGTCACACGCACGCCGAGGCCGGTCTGCTGCCCTTCCCGGACCAGTTCGGCCATATCTCGATTCGATCCGTCCAGGCCGCGGCACCGGCCGGTCAGCGCCCACAGGAGCGCGTCGATCGCGGTGCTTTTGCCGGCGTTGTTTTCGCCGACGATATACGTCTGTTGTTTCAGCGTGAATGTCGCGCGTGCATAGCTCCGAAAATTCACCAGCTCAAGTGTGTCAATCCTCATGATCGCCGCCTTCCTCCTCGCCGTTCTCGTCGTCCGGAGCCATGTTGCCGAGTTTCTTCGCTGAAAACTTCGTCTTGCTCTCTGAGCGCGCCGCCGCACGTAGGATGGTCACCAGCTCGGGATTCGATCGTTCCATGCGCTTGGTCCCGATCAGCGGTCGGAGGATCGTTTTACCGCATTCAAACCGCGGAGGGGTAATCTCCGCTTTCGCACATTCCGCCAGGACGAGCGGAACCGGCCAGCGGAGCCGGTCGCTCGGCCGGTGTGCAAACTCCATCGCGCCGGCGCGTGCCGGTCCTTCAGTCATCGTCCAGGTTCGCAGCGTCGTCTCGTCCGACTTGAGCATCCGCCGGAGCACGAGCACGCGGCCGGCCACAATACTGGCCTCCTCAGCACTCAGGATCCGCCGATCGAGCACGCGCGGATCGTCGGCCACGTCACACTCCAGGCGACAGAACCCGCAATGTTCACCCGGTTGTGCCGGCCAGTCGCCGGTCTGTCGCGCATCCTCGATCGTCGCAAGCGTGGCCTTGACGCGGCGTTCGAGACTTTCAAGATCCTCTGGCGTGTATTCCACCGGCACGGTCACCCCGTAGCGAACGAAGGTCATCGCAAATTCATACACGTCGAAACCAGGCCAGGCCTGCATGGCGCGCCAGATATAAAATTGCCCCTGAAACTCGCGCCGGACGGCGTCCTCGTCCAGGATGGCCCAATAGGTTTTCAGGTCCTCCACGCGCAGCACGGAGCCGCGCGGTGTGAATTGGTGCGCGAACGTGAGATCCGGCTTCCACGTATACCCGTCGCCGCGTTGCCGCTGTTCGGCAGCCATGAAGGCCTCCAGGTCCAGGCGGAAGTTGATCCCCCATCGAAAGACGATGTCTTCCACTTCCCGGATCAAGTGCGCCGGCGTGTGACTCGCCACGATCCCACGTTGGAAGGCCTTGCTCAGTTCGTCCGCATCCTGCTCTCGTTCGAGCTGCACGAGCCGCGGGATATATTCTTCGAGCGCGATCCGATGAAAGGCCGAACCGCGGCGCGCTTCGTCGCTGTTTTCCTCGAGGCCGAGTTCATAAATCTCGTGATAGCGTTTCAGACAAGATGCGGCTGCGATCGCGCTCTGCCGGAGTTCGATCGTCTCCATAGAGCCCTCCTTCGATAGCCGGCATCGCGCCGGCGTTTACAGGTTCGACAGATTCGTTTCCGCTTCCAGCGGTAAGTATTCTCGCGCGTGAATGGATGCCCGGCGAGACAGCCCTTCAACCCCTGATAGGGTGTGCGGATTCTCCGGCCATTCTCGATCGCGTCGCGCGCGTTCCTGCTCTGTGTGGCGTCATACACATGTCGCGCCGAGATTCGGACGCACGCCGGCGTATTGCATTTGTGGCAGCCGTTGAATCGCGGCCAATGTCCACGGATGAGCTTGTAGGCGTAGCGGTGAGCCCGAATGCGCCGGCCCTTAACGACCACAAGGCCATAACCATGAGATTTGGCACCGAGCCAGAGCCAGCACGAGCGCGTCCGCCGAACCTTCGACCAGAACGTCGCCGGAGTCATCATCAGATCCGGAAGCGGCCCTGGCCGCCTGACGTGTGAGTTTTTCCGCCTTTCGTCTCTGGATTTGGCGCTTTCTGTTCAGGCTCCGAGGTTTTTGTTCCAGGATCCGCGGTTTTCGTCTCAGTTGCCGCTGGTTCGCTGGTCCCGGATCCGGCCGGCTTCGCGCGCTTCGCTTGTTCGGCCTGGAGCCAGTCGGCCAGCTCCGGCAGCCGGCCGCGAAATTCCTGCATCTTGACCGTGCGTTCCGCCTGTTTGAATCCGAGCGCGAGGAACAACCCATCGAGTTTCTTCACCAGCTCGGGATCGCTTGGCTCGCTCTGACCGTTGCCTTCCGGTTCGTCCTCGTCAGTCGCATCGAATGACATCCCGAGACTTTCCGCGGCCAGGATCCCGAGGTTCTGTGACTTGCCGGCGATCGCGCGTTCCTCGAGCGAGACGGCCATCTGAAGCTCGATCGAAAATGGCAACAGCTTCGAGCCGCGGCGAATCGCGGTCTTGGTCCGCATGGCGTCCGGATGCTCGATCCAGGTGCCGGTGATTTCGCCCTCCTGTGTTCGTGACTTCGTGAACTGTTTGGCCTTGTCCAGCTCTGGCCGAGCCATCACGTGAAACTGAAAGTCTCGGCCCGTCGGTGCGCCTGAATAGAACGCGATCATGTAGGCCGCGATCGTTTCCGGTTCGGCGCCGTTCTTCGTGACCATCGGCACATAGATCCCGGTTTTCTCATCGAGTTTCATCCCCATCGCCGGCTTGTGTTTGAGGAATTGCCCGGATCCGTATTCGTAATCAAAGAGGTCGCCTTCCTTCACGACGCGCGCATCGAATGCTTTGATCTCCTTCGATCGCCGCGCAAGCATCATCAGCCCGCGATAGCCCGGGATCAGATTGCACTCCATTCGATTGTTTTTGGTATTCCAGAACGGCACGAGATAGGCCTGGCCCGTGATGTTGTCGGGCTCGAGACCGAGCTGCGCGCTCTGCATGATGGCGCCGACGACCGTGACCGGGTGACAGGTCAAGAGTTTCGGCACGCGCTGCACGGTGGTGACGGCCACGCGGATCATGCGGTCCGCCGTGATGAATTTCGGCAGCGCCGCTTCGAGCTGCTTTTGCATTTTCTGGAGCATGTCTTTGAGGGTGACGAGATTCTGCTGTTGCGCCGCGGCGCGCGCGTCCTGACCGCCCCGCGGGCGTTCTTGCTGTTGTGGTTGAGCCATCGCTGATCCTTTCGGATGTTTACGCCGCTCGTTCGATGTCCTTGACGACTGCCTGGTCCTCGGCGAGCGCGCCGCCGCCGCGCAACGTCAGCGTGATCACGTGGGCTTCGTCCAGGTAGCTGCCGGCGTGCTTGATAAGGAGGCGAGATTCAATTTACGCTCCCCGTCCTGAGCGCCTGGCGCCTGCGGGACGTGTCTCTTCGCCAGCTCGAGGGCCCGATCGAGATCGTCCTGGTGGAACCGAAGCTGCCGCCCGCCGCGGAGGCGGTAGGGAATGATCCCCATCCGGGGATAGGCGAGGTAGAACGCGTGGAGTGTGCCGTTCCCGGACTCGAACCGGAGGTAGGCCGCGGCTTCCTCTGCCGTGAACCACGGCGATTGGATGGCCTTGCCGCTGACGGTGGCGACGGCCCTCACCGTGCGGCCCCCGATGATCGCGACGTTGTCTTGGGTTCTTGATCGCGGACTGTTCGCGCGCGGCCCTGCGGCAATCGGCTAGCCTCACGCTGATGGGCGAGAAAGCGACGGATGCGATGCAGGCCAATTTCGTGGTGGAAGTTCTTGTTTCGGATGGCGGTGTGAAGCGTCCGCATCGGGACCGGAAAGCCGGCGGCCGCCATCTCAGCCGCCAATCGTCGGAACGTCAGGCCGCGATCGAGCCGATACGTTGCGAGTTCCTGCAGCTCGGGGAGTGGAAGTTCTGGCAACATTGAGAAACCACCTGTTCAGCAAGTGATTAGCCTTGCCGCACGGATAGTGCCATGGCATCGGCCAGCACGTCAAGCGCCCCCTACACTAGCGGCACAGACACGCGTGGCATTACAAGATGGCGGCCCGGGTGTGGAGCCGCCGCCGGCCTGATTGTGGGAACACCTGAGCGGAAGGAAGACGCTCAGCCGGGACACGCGATGAACCGAACCACACACACGGAACTGATCCAGCTCCTCAAGGCGGAGATCGACAAGCGCGGCAGCGCGCGCGCCCTGGCCAAACTGATCGGCCTGACCGAAGGCCGACTCGGGCGCGCGCTGCGCGGCGAATTTTCCTTGAGCGTGGAGAAATGTCTGCGGGTCTCGAAGATCGCGGGGGAGCCGCCCTCGCGCGTGCTCCGGGCGGCCGGCAAGGGCGGGATTGCCGACCTGATCGAGGACCTCTATGCCGTCGGCGACGATCTGATCAGCCCGTCGGAGCGCGATCTGCTCGCGCGGTTCCGCGTGCTCGGCCCGAAGGCGCAGCGCACGTTGCGTGATCTCCTTGACGAACTGCCGGACACCGGCTCACGTCAGAAGCGCGCGTAACACGATGACGATCGATGAGGCGAGTTGCGAGATGAGGGAGCGCACGATCCGCTTCACGCGGGGAGAGAGTCGCGCGAAGTCTCGAAGGGTGTCTCGATCCTCGCGCGTGGCGACGCCAGTATTCTGGCTCGATTTGAACGGCACGATCGTCAGAGGCGCGCGGCGTCGCTGAGAGCGATCGGGTTCGACGTTCACGGGCGCGGCAATAAGGCCCATAGACAGATTCTCGGCGCCGGGGGCTCGCATATGTATACTCAAGACAAGCCCGGCTTTTCAACCCACGGTTCTGTAATCCGATTGTCGATCTTCGTGAACCACGTTCACACTCGTGTAAGATTCTCTCTGGCAGCGCGCGGAGGACCCGCGCCCGTATGGGCGTTTTTACTCGCCACGATTCGCCGTTCTACTGGATCTGGCTCGAGCGGCCTGGCCGCAAGGGCAAATCCGAAAGCACGAAAGTGCCGATCGGCGCGCCCACGCCAGGCCAGCGTCGCGATCAGCGGTTCCTCGCCGCGCAAATCTATCGCGCGCGCATGACGGACCTCGCGCGGCAACGCCATCGGATCCAGGCCGGCGAGCGCGTGACGATCGGCTTTACCGCCTACGCCGAGTGGTATCAGGCACACTTTACGGTCCACAAGCGCACGGCCGCGCGCGAACGGTCCGCGATCAAGAACCTCATCGCGCACTTTAAGCCCTACGATCTCGACGAGATCGATAAGGGGACCGTCATCGAATGGCGCACCTTCCGGAAGCGCCACGTCAAGGCCTCGACGGTCAACCGTGAGCTGGACGTGCTGAAGCACATGCTCAAGGAGGCCGTCCCGACCTATCTCGACCACTCGCCGATCGCCGGCCTCAATCGACTACGCTCCGCGAAGGCCGCGATCCGCATTTTCACGACCGAGGAGGAAGTGCGATTTTTCGCCGCGACGAAGGACCTCGAGGAAGCGGCGATCATGTTGATTGCGCGGGACACGCTCATGCGGTTGTCAGACGTGAAGAGTCTGCAATGGGCGAACTGCCGCGGCGACTACATCATGGTCATCGATCCAAAAATCGAGGCCTATACCGCGCCGGTCTCGCCACGGCTGCGCGAAGTCCTCGAGGCGCTCCCGCGGCGCGGCCGGTTCCTCTTCCCGAGCCGGCAGTCCGGCCCCGGCTCGCTGTCGGCGAACACCGTCCATCGGTTGTTTGTGGAGATTTGTCAGCGGGCAGAGATCCCGCAAGGACGGAAACGCAATGGCGTGACGTTTCATTCGCTCCGCCACACGGGGACGACGCGCGCGCTCGAGCGCGCGGTGCCCGTCCGCGGCGTGCAAGCGGCCGGCGGCTGGCAGAGCATCAAACAGCTCGAGCGATACGGTCACGTGACTGATGAGAACGTGCGCCTGTTTCGTGAGCGCATCGGCCAGGGCGACGATCTGACGCAGATTCTGCGCGATCGGATTGACGGCAAGACCTCGATTCACTGAGCGCGGCGCTGCGGCCTACGTCCCACCTACGCGGTCCGTCGCCCGTGGCGAAAAGGCCAGAAAACCCACTCGATTTCTGTGGTTGATTGTGCGTTGGGGACGCCAGCCTTCCCCCGTCGCTCACCTACGGATTGTCCGAACGAATCCGCGCGATCGTCAATAGAATCTCTGGGAAACTCGGCGATCGCGAGTGCTCGGGAGTGTGGGCGTTCTTCTCAGGAGTTCTCTGGAGTCGCCTACGCCGCGCCTACGCCGGAATGATTATGGGTTGTGATTATTATTATTAATGCGCCGCTCGATTTGGCCGACCTTGCGTAGTCGGCCGCTCCGGTGCCACCGGAGACGCCTCGCAGGCCCAGAGGCGGGCGTGGCGAAGATCAGACGTGCCCGTGCGAGGGCAGCACCCGGACCAATTGCGGGCGCTCACCTTCTGCACGCGGAGCGGGCACGACAATCAACTGATACCGCTGCGGGCTCGGACCTCGATAGCGCAACGCACGAGCGCCAGCGGTGTTGATTGGGACGGGCTGGCGGCCGCTCGCGATCGTCGTCTCCGCCATCGCGATCAGCGCCTCGCTCGCGCGATCGAAAATCGGTCCCTGGGTCACGTCGGGCTGGCCCGTCAGCGCCAAGTAGTCGCGGACGGCACGCACCGAGATATACCAGGGACCGCGCATCATGATAGGCTCGTCCTTGCTCCGCGCGCCATTTCCGAGGCGTGATCGGGCCGCGCGCCTCGGCCCCATTAAAGCGCTGTGTTTGCCCGTTTCAAGCTTTCTCGTCGCACGTGATTTCCGGGGCACCGATCGTCAGGTGCCCCGGCCCTATTCCTCACACCCAATATTCCCCGCACGTCGGACACTGCACGTCGCGCTGAGGGTCGTCTGTCTGCCAGCGGTGCCCATTGTCGCACTCGCATATCTCTAGGAGCTGGGCTGGCGTCTCGCTTCGCTTCGGCGCAGACCGCACGAGCAGGACACGGTCGGCGTGCCGCCGCATGTAGGTGACGGTCGAGTCCCCGATGTCGGCCGGCACGAAGGTCAGCTCCGCGTGCTGCATCGGGTGCATCGAGCCCGGCTCATCGTAGCGGACATACCCATCCCTCAGCCTGCCTCGCGCGTCGACGCTGATACACACGAGGCCGTGGCAGTGATCGACCCACGCCTGAGCGGCATCAGGGAGGATTCTTGTCTCGGTGGCATGTATGTAAGGATTTGCGAGGTCGAGACCATCATGAGCCAGCGCCTCCAGGATGCGCCACATATCGGTCGTCTCAATCCGGGAGCGCCGTCCTACGATGCGACGCACGGTGTCGAGTGTGCTTGTCCGATTTCTCATTTGATCCTCCTGTCGGCTGGCGGGCCGACTCAATAACCCATCTCCGCTTCCCCGCGCTCGTCACGGTAGCACGGACAGCGGATAGTCGGCGCCCTCATCGATCCCAATCACCTTCCGGTGCTCCGTTCAGCGCGTCGTAGCGGCGTGCCCATCGCTCGCGTGCTTGCTGCCCGCGCCGGCTCTCTGTCCATTCCACCGCTGGCCGGCATTCCTGCGGCCCGAGGTCAAGTGCTAGTTCGCCCCTGAGTGGCCGCCCGGCCGCGTGTGCAGCTTGGCGCGCCTTTCGCCGTTCGCCCTTCGTCATCATCATCACTTAGCTCCTCGAGAGCGCCCATGCGGTCATGTTGATTTCGATCGCGAAGTCACAGGACGAACAGAGTGCCGCCGGCGCCCGTCTCGAGTGCCGCGGTAGTTCGGCGCCGATCACGTGAGAGCTAGAGCCGGCAGCGTAGGTCTCGGACACTTTGCAGCGCGTGACGACCTCGAGCCGGCCTCCACACTTCGGACACGGGAACGGCGCCGCCGTCGTCACTTGGCCTCCGCCGATCGCTCGAATGCGAGATACGCCTCGAGGATCAGATCGCGGATCCGTTCTTGCGCCGCGACGTCCACGATCGGGCGGAGGAGCGCGAATGATCGCCGCTCGCCATTGACCGAATACTGGCGCGCTGGAAAGGTGACGTTGCGACTGCTGCCGCGGCGCTCCCAAACGGCGAAGCCGATCAGCTTGAGGCCGGCAAGGGCGGAGCGCGCGATGTCGAGTGAGTCCTCTTCGAAGTGCAGCTCCACATCGGCGAGTTTGCCGGGCGGATTGCCGCGATCGTTCGGCGTGATCTTGATGGTCATCATGCTGTCCTCCTTTTTTCTGATCTGGTTCACTGGCCGGCGCCTTTTACCTGGATGCCGCGGTCTTGGCCGTTGACGACGAGGCGGTAAGAGGTTCCGTCAACGTAGGGCATAAGCGCGCGCCAGAGCGCGGACTTCTGCGGTCCGCAGACGTTTGATCCGAAGCCGCCGCCTTGCGGGTTCGTCACGAACCAATACCAAGTCGCGCGCTCCTTTCGTAGACTCACAACCGGCACACCCGCGTCATTCGCGATCCGTTCTGTTTCTCTTGATGTCATCATGCCTAACCTTGCTGCAAGGCACAGTCCAGGCCTGCCGAACGCCGATTGCGGCCGAAATAGAGGCCATTCGCAAGGCAATCGCCTACTTGGCGTGTGCAGAAATCGGTCGAGGAATCACGAACTCGGCATCGCGGATTTATTCGCCCGCCCGGTCCTTATCGCGCAGCCGGCGCTCCACATGTTCGGCCTGTCTGAGATCGCCGCCGGCAATCTGAAACCGGCAATGATCACAGAGCCCGTCGTCGCCCGTTGCCAGATTCGAGCAGGAATCCGAGGCGTTCCGACAGACGCGATGGCCACACGTCGGACAATTCATCGTGGGCGAACCATCCATAAACACGCGCCGCGAATCGAGGCAGTTCAAACAGTCGATGTGCAGCGTCGTCCGGATTGCATCCAGTGACAGGCGGAGCTGCTCGGGATCGAGCGTCCAGGGTGCGTCACCAGGAAGATGCGCAAGGACATCGAACTTGAACGCCTGATAGACGGCCGCCGGCGGATCGAAGCCGAGGAAATCCGCCAGGAGCGAGCGCGCCAGGTCCGCGGGCCCACTCCCGCCGTAGCCCCAATTGAAACCCGTCGGGGAATGCCGCACGAGATGTTTCAACGGCCGCTCGACGCCGGCGATCGATGTCCGACAGACAAGCGCCGTGCCATCTTGTGCCCGTTCGCCGCGGTAATGCTTCGCTGCATAGATTGTCACTGGTCCTCCTTCGCGCCTGGAGAGTGTCGGCCTCGCCGGCGCCGGTTCTTGCCGCGACGCGCGGCGCGCTGGTGGATCCGGAGCCCACACGATCACAGTTCAAACGGGAGCGCGATCGACCGTTGCTTTGGTCGGCGCTTCCGCTCCTGCGTGTGCAGTTTCCGGTCGGTAATTTTGTGCGGGTCATCGTCCGGGAGCTGCTCGAACAGCTCGCGCGGCGCGTCGGCCGAGAGCCGTCCCTTGCCATGCAGGGCGCCGCCACAGCGACAACGGCAACGCGGATGCTCTGCGTTCTCGCAACGGCGCGCCTGTCCCTCAGTCAATCGTTTCATCGTGCTCTCTCAGCTCACGGCGGCGCTCAGCCTGTTCTTCGTCATCATCCGGAACAAGGTCGCGCGAGTCTTCGTAAGCGTTCGCGTGCTCGGTCTCGGCCCATCCGGTATGCGGATCGGCGTAAAAGCTGAGCGCCTTCCGGAGCCGAATCACGACCGCGCGGAGTTCCGCGATCGTCGTTGTGTCATTGGCTGACATTTGCAACCTTCTTTGGCGCCTCGAGTGTCGCGAATATTTCCTCCCACGTGTCGCCGTAAGCCTTCGGCCTGGAGATCCTCAAGCCGCCCATGGCATCGGTTGTCCCGACTTCAAAGCGCCAATAGGCAACCCGGCCAGATTTGCGGAGATGCTCGCGCGCGTCGTGATTTGTTTTGTATTCCGCCTTGATCGCCTGATAGTCGGCGTCGGCTGCCAGGACAGTCTCGCGCCGCACTTTCATGCGCTCCTCGATGTCAACCTGTGCCGCTCGTAATTCCTTCCCTTTCGTGCTGGCGGCCTCTCGATCCTCCGGCCGACTAAGCCGCTCGCCGATGCGCCAGTAAACGTTCGGCCCGATGATCTTCCGAAGTTTCTTGATCGCTTGTTCGCGCGTCATGCCGAGGCCGCCTCCTCGATCGGCTCGAATGTCGTGCCGACGCTCGGCGCCTTTCCAGGCGGACAACTAAAGCCCATCTTGCCGTGCTCATGCTTCGGCCGCCGGCAATGCCGGCAGATAGCGTCGTCGGCCGCTTCGCTCGCCCGCTGGAATCTCGTGTTCATGCGCTCGCCCTCAGTTGCTCGACGTGATCGAGTTGCCGATTGAGAAGAACCAGGCACTCTGCACAAATCCCGTGCGACAGGTGGCCATCGCGCGGGCCTTCCGTGATCACGACGGCCGTCACGTTCCGGAGTGTCGGACAATACGCGCACACGGTCAGCATGACTCGCCCCTCGCGCGTGCCTGGCGCGCGGCCTCGGCCTCCAGGTCCGCTGCATTGATGACAAGCTGCGGCGCCGCGGTCCATTTCAGATTGCCAAAATACGGCCATTGTGAGCCGAACTGAAAACTCGCCATGAGTTCGCCGCGCGGCTCAAAGACACGGACCGTGCCGGACTCCACGCCGGCGTCACAGAGGTCCTGACACGCCAGCCAGATCGCACTGGTTAAACTCCGCGTCTGGACAATTTCCCCATCGCCAAACATCCGCCCATCAATCGTGCGCGCGAAATAACCGGCGCCGTGTGTCGCGCCGCCATAAAGGCAAATATCCGCAACCGGCGCCCTCTGTGTTTTGGTCCTGGCCATCGCTGTGCTCCTGGTCTCGAGTTCCGTGTTACTTGGATGCTTCGGCGCGCAACCGATCCGCCAGGTCTCGCAGCAACGTGCGCGCGAAGGCCTCGGCGGCCGGTTTGCCGGTGAACATGCCGGCGACGTCGTCGCCCTTGAGTCCGCCGCGGAATTGCAGTTCGAGCCGTTGCGCGTTCGCCTCAAAATACAGATCCTCAAGCGTGGAATAAGGCGTCGGCTTCGTCACGATCCACAGCGACGAAATCCGGAGGCCTTCCGCGATCGCCTCGAGCACGGGATCGCTGCTCTCGGGAACCGTCACGCTCACCATGCGGCCGTGGCGATTCGCCACCTTGTAACGTCGCGCGTCGACCTTCGCTGCCTTGATCCCTTGGTCGCCTGGTGTCATGGCCATCGTCTCGCTGCCTTTCCTTTGCGTCATCATGGTCTATCCTTGTCGCAAGGCACGATCCAGGCCGCCGAACGGCAAGTTCCTTCGGAATACAGGGTCATTCGCAGCCCAATCGCCTCTCGGCGTGTGCAGAAATCGGTCGTTCGATAACGGAGTCGGAATCGGCTTCCCGGGGTGTCGTCGGTTGGAGCTGTTCGAGGATCTTGAGGACTACACGTTGCGCGCGCGGGTTCAGCACCCGGAACAGTTGCAGGATCAGCGCGGGATCGATCGAGCTTGGCGCCTGGCGTTCAACCGGCCAGGGCAGGACGCGGGCGGGCATCTTGAGGCCTCCTGGCGCGCGGAAATCGCGCCAAAGGCCGGCGGGCCTGCGCTATAGTGCCGGCCAGGTCCGCCGGCAGGTAGCTGCTACCGGCTGGCTCAGGACCGTTCGGCGCGTCCCCGCGCGCCGGCGGTCCGACTTTCTGCCAGAGAGACCAATTGACTCTCTCGTTATCGCTCGGAAGTCAAGCCTAAACAGCACAGGCGGCATGACCGATAACCCCTTCGTCCCCGCGAAAGGAGGTTCTGATGGTCAGCCGCGTCTCTCTCATCGTCGCGTGCTCGGTCTTGCTCGGCGCGTGTTTTCATTCCTCGCCGACCTCGCCGTCCTCAGCAACGGCCAGCGTGGAATATCGGATTACCGGATCCGCCGTGTCACGTGTCTCGATCACGTATGAGAACGCGACAGGCGGCACGTCGCAGATTTCGAGCGCAGCCCTGCCCTGGTCCTTTTCCCGATCAGCGAAAACGGGTGATTTTCTCTATGTGTCGGGTCAAATCGCTGAGGGGACTGGGACGATGACGGTGTCGGTTTACGTAAATGGATCGGTGTTCAAGACCTCGACCAGCTCGGGGTTTGCCGCAATTGCCACGGCCTCTGGATCGTGCTGCTCCTAACCGACGCCACAGGCGGACCGGCGCCACAATAACGGCGCCCGCTCGCACGTGTTGACGCCTTGGGTCGATCGCTGACGTGGGTGAAGGATGGGACACGTCCGCCAGCCGCGCGCGTTCCTGGAGCCGCTGAGCGGTCCGGCTGCACAAACGGCACAACTTCCCATTCGCCGCACAGTCCCCGCCGGCACATCTCGAGCTGAAAATCGAGCGACGCGATCAGCTTCTCGAGCCTCGCCAGACGCGCGCGCAGCTCGGCAATGCAATCGTGCGGCCCCTGGACCTCGAGGCCGCACGCCTCGCATGTCATCGCCACGGCTACGGCGTTCGCACGATTCGGAGCACGGCCGGGATCACGAAATGCTAGGGCGGTGTCACGGTCACGTTGCGTCGGAGACCGGTGGACCCGACGCAACTATCCTCGTCGAGGGCGGACACGACCAGGTTGTGTGTGCCCGCCACACGGGGGAAGTAGCGGATGCCCGCGATGACGGCGTCTTCGTCGTGCGTTTCAATGGTCCAGCCGGCTCGACCATCGCCGATCAAATCTGCGGTGACGCTCTGAATCCGTGTCCCCGTCGGGGATGTCACCTGGAACACGACACGCCCTGATTGTCCCATCAGGACCGTGGGCGTGTAGCTTTCGACGGTGATTACCGGACCCGCGTGTTCACAGGGACAGGCGGCGGCGTCAGGGCACGATCGAAAGGGTTGCTGAGCGTACTCCAGGCGCTCGTCACGGTCGCCCCATTGGCTCTGCTAGCCGCTCGATAAGCCGTTCCAATCGGTAATGCCGTGACCTGTGGAGCTATCGTAAACCGGCAGTCCAACGTTGCGTTTGATGGATCGTCAAATCGCGCCTCTGTTGGGTTGCTGATCGTCACGGGAGGCACGATCTTGGGCTGGCCGCACGTCACCTGTGCGACCGGATAGACGACAGGCGCAGCGACCGGCGGACCGACGTTCGGATCGGTCACGGTTGACGCAAAGATGCCGAGCGAATACGAGACGGTTGGTTCGACCTGGGCGGCGGCGGGCGTGACCGAGAGGAAGAGCAGAACAAGCATGGTGATCAGACGCAGAGCGATCGCGAGCATGCGGATCCTCATCGACGTGTTCTCCTTGACATTATTGCGGCCGGCCTATCCGGCGCACAGGCAGTCGTGGCCTTAGACGCCGGCGCCGTGTTCGGCTTCGCGCGCAGCGATCGCCGAGGTCAGCCGTGCGTCCAGGTCGGCGAGCTGCTCGTCGGTGGCGCCGGCGGACACGAACCAGGCGCGGATGGTCGATCCGATCACCTGACCCGAGTTGACGAGCGCGGCCAGGAGCAGCATGTAGGTTTGAAATTCCTGTACGTTCATCGGTCTCTCCTTTGAAATACGCGCGCCTCGAGTGAGCGGAGCGCGAGCACACAACGATCGCCTGGCGTCAGACGATCGCCGCAGTCAGATCCTCGAGCCTCGGACGCACAGAGGCTCCGATCCACGTTGTGATCGCGGCTCGCACCGTCGCAATGGCTTTCAGTAATGGATCACGGACACCGTCAATCGCCGGGAGCGCCTTCGTCAGATCGTCCAGCGCCGCCAGGACGGCCACTTCGGCGACCGTCAAGGCCTCGGTGCGCGTGTTCACGCCTTCAGATATGGCGGCCGCGGCCCGTTCAAACGCGCGCGCCGCATAGAGCACGCGCAAGACGATCGCGCCGATCCGATCATGATCGGCTTTTGTGTAGCCCGTGAGTCCGGCTGCATAGACCTGACGCTCAACCTGATCGATCGCCAGCGCGGTTTCACCGATCGACATGGCCGCGACGCGGATCTGTGCGCGAGGTCCTCGAGCGGCGCACGCTGCGAAGCTCGAGGCCGACAACGTTAGAATGACGAAGGGAATGACGACCCGACTCGCCGGCCCAGAGCTGCTGATTTCATCTTCTGGTGTGCCCGGACTCGCGTCGAGCGCATTCAAGAACTTGATGCGGCTCTTGTATTTGTCCCACAAAGACCAGCCGACGCCGAGGATCCCGAGCGAGAGGGCCATGATGTAGTCGTTTGCCTCGGCTGTCGTCCAGATCCCCTTCGAGACAAAATAGCCGGCGCCGGTCGTCAGCACGTGGCGCACGATCGATCCGAGGGCCTTTTGAAGTGTCGCGTTCATCGGTTCTCTCCTTGTGTGTGTTTTAGTGGTCCTTGTCTGTCCAGCTCATCGCTGTTGTCCTTTCAACAGCACCGCGGTCGGAACGCCCTCGAGCGTGAACTCCTGGCCGGCTGCCAGCTCGAGATGGCGGAGGACTTCGCCGGTTAACGGATGGATCACGTCGAACGCGATGGCCGCGCGAGGCCTCGCCGTCACGGGCGCGCGGATCCCGAACACCGCGACAACGAAATCGGATCCGCGCGTGGCCGCATAGGCGCGCACGATGCGGTTCTCGTCAACCGCGCGGTCGAATCCGCTGAAGGGAAATGAGCCCCACTGCGCGTTATGCCTGGCCCAATTCGCCACGCCAGGCGGAAGCGCGGCCGTCATCGCACGGAACCCGCCGGCGATTTCGGACCAGCCCGGCAGCTCCCAAAAGTTCGCGTGTCGTGGCGGAGCACGCGCCAGGTCCGCGGCGCCGCCGCCGCGGATCCCGGGCCCGGCATGGAACACATAGCCGCCGTTTTGAGCGATGAAGGTGACGAGATAGGCCGTGACGAGATCGATCGGTTGATCGTCGGCGTTGATCGAGGCCTCCGGCCCGATCGGTTCGTTGTTCAGGACGACCGGCGGAAGCTGGCCGTTGCAGCTCGCGTCGTATTCATCCGGATAGCCCCACGGCTGCCGGACCGGACGAAATTGATATCGCTGCCCGTTGAGCGTGAAGCTATCGCTTCGATCATCCCGCTCATAGTGCATCGTCGCCGCTCGAGCGCCGGCACCGGCATAGGTGTCGCACGCATCGGCGGCATTTTGCGGAGCCGTGAGCGCGACGATATTCGGGACACGATCCTGAAGGCGTCGGCCGAGCGCGCGCAATTCGGCGTGTCCGGGGCCGCCGGCGAACCCGTTCTGCCAGCCTTCGTTCGCGACTTCATAGGCGAAAATCTTGTGTTCCCGGCCGGCCGTCATCGCGGCGAAACGATCGACGACTTGCTGGCGAATCAGTCCGCTCGGCGTGTGTTCCGATCCGCCGAAGATCGTCCATTGCACGCGGAGGCCGAAACGGTCATACGCATAATCGGTGAAGCCGGCGATCGTCTCGTTGTAATCCGGCCAATTGATATCCGTCGTCCGGTCAGCCCATCCGCCGACGGGCCCGACGGATCCGAGCACCCGGAGATACGCAACGCCGGCATCCTTTAAGGTGGAGAGATTCAGATCGAGGCGATCGCGATCGAACTTGTAACCCCATGCGCCCCAAAACACCGTGGCGCCGAGCGGATTGAAACAGCCATCGTCATCGCACGCCGCGTGCGCTTCGCGACGGACGAGCCCGCGGCGTGCCGACGCCGCCGGAGGTCCGCGCGGTTCGATCCCAATCGGCACGTCCATGTTCGCGACGAAGGGATCCGCCGAGACTGTCCGTTCGATGTAGCCATCGCGCGTGATCGTGACGCCCCGGCCGCCGATCTCGAGTTCCCATGCGAGATAGCCGTCGCCGTTTGTCGTGCCGGTCTCGCCCGTATGCAAGGCCACCGCGGCGCCCTCGAGCGGACGGCCGCTCCGCGCATCCGTGACGATCACGGCAAGCGTTGCGCGTGCGGGTTCTGGCGGAAGAGGAGGCGGGCGCGGCCCGGGATTGATGGCGCAGCTTAGCGTGACGCTCAGAATGGCAAGCGGACATGAGACACGACGGAGCATGGGATCCTCCTCCCAATGCCCGCGTCGGGTCCTCCGTGCGCGGCGGCTGAACGAAAACGAGTGTGGCCTATGTTACGGCACTTCGAGCAGCGAAAAAGTTAATGCCCGATTTTCTAAGCCTTCCTCAAATTTCTTGTCGACGCTCCCGCCTGGATTGGTGCTCATGTCGATCATTTGAAGACGCGCGCCGATCAGCGCCTGGTTGACAAGCCACTGGTCCGCGTTCGTGAGCGCCGCGATGGTCGGCGCGTCCATCTTACTCGAGCGCGCCACGCGGAGCACGCGCTGCAGCCAGCGGATCGCGAGGCCTTCACCGGAGTTGTAAGCCATATCGATCGCCTGCAATCGCAGCGGCTCGAACGTGATTCGATCAAGGCCGGCCCGGTTGGCGAGCTGGCTGAGCTTCCACCGAACGATCGGCCGAGCTGTGTCGACAGCGAGTGCCTTGAGTTCGGCGAGGGTCGCAGGCCGCCCGAGATATTCCGAGAGCGTCGGCAAGATGATTCCTCCAGCTCCGGTGGGTTGGTCGATTTCCGGCGGTTCTGCGTAGCGATCCCCTTCCTTCCGGAACACGTCATCGATCACTTGCTCGATCGTCACTTCGATTTCCTGTTTGATCGAATACTGATGATATGCGCGATGAGATTACTCACGAGCGCCACGATCGTGGCCGTCTGATAGTTGTCGATCCGATCGAGTCGCAGCGTGATACCCGCCATGCGTTCCACGAGCGTCGCGTTGATGGCCTCCTGGCTTTGACCGGCCAACACGACGGTCAGGATAAAGACTAAAGCGAATCCCACGAGCCAGAGCTGCGCGCGATCGCTGTTCGTCATAGGGGGATCCTTTGTCACGAGTCGCCCTCCAGGAATCAGAGGCCGAGCGCCCGATCGAGCGCCCGACGATCGGCGTCCGCTCGCTCGACGTATTCGAGCCACTGTTCAAACGGCCGGCACGTCAGCGTCCGCGTCATTTCCTCTCCGCAGCGATTACAGATCGGCGCGTTGCAGCGACCGCAATAGCTGCCGGCGTCCGTCGGGTCCTCCTTCGGCCGGATCGAATAATGCCGGCCACAATGCGCGCATTGGACCGTGTCTTTTTCGATCGTCGTGGCCCGATCGCCCGACGTGGAAATGATGTAGCCGTGCGGTTTCAACATTTCTTAGAGGCCGCTCTTTCCTTTCAACGCCACAGTCTCGAACGTATTGATCCCGGCCGCGGCGGTAAATTCAATCGTCATGGCTGTCGCCGGTGACCCGACGAGAGTCAAGCCGCACAATTGAATCGGCGGCGCCGAGCCGCCAGCCGAGACCGTGAGTGCCATCGTGCCTTGCCAGATGATCGTGCCGGCGCCGCTCGCGCCATCACGCACGACGAACGTCACCTGGACAGCGACCGGCGCGACCGCCCCTGCCGTAAGCGTCACCAGGATACATTCGCTGATATGGCGAACGCCGGTTGCGCCGGCCGCTTTTGTGGCCGTGGCCTGTGTATTCGCCGCCGGCGCGTGAGAGATCGTCCAGGCTCCTTCTTGCGCGCCGGCAACCGAAGTGTAGAGCAGACACAGCCAGACGAAACACGCGATCCGTTTCATGTCAATGCTCCCGGATATACGCGTTGTACACGACGCTCGACGCCGGCCCGACCGGCGTTTCATAGACGAGTCCATTGGCGCCCGTCGCCGGCGTGAGGATCTCCCGCCCGGGAACCGCCGTCCAGCGGAAGGAATTCCGTTGATGCGTCGGTTCGTCAATCATTTCGCTGTTCGCCGTGATCGTCGGATTGACGGTGTGATTCTCGCCAGCGTCGAACTCGGTCTGGAACTCGGCATCGTCGATCCGTCGAGGCGTTGTGGCGGTCGACGTGCCGGCGGTCGTGCAACGTCGGACGCGCGCGCGGAACATGTTATCGGCGGGCGAGGCATCGCAGCCAAACATGAGATCCCACAGCTCGAGGCGCCGGGCCCGTGTGGCATCGGCGATCGTATTCCCGACAATCAACGTATTGTCGGCCGTGCGTCGCATCGGAACGTGAAAGTCTGACATGACAGCCCTCCTTTTTAGGCTTCAAGCATCGGCGAGGACGCGGACGCCGCGGCCATGCCGGCAGTGAACGGCCGCGCTGCGCGCTGGACGTTGAACGTCCATTCAGGCAACCGCGGCATCGGATGCGGTGTGCGATCGATAAATTGCAAGAGCGCCGGCGGCAGACCGATCGAGGCCTGCGCGGCGCCGCGTGACATCGACGGCACGGTCCGCTGCATCCGTGCCCGAGCGTTGACCGTCACCGTGGTCGAGCTGCCGGCAAGCAGCCCAAAACTCCAGGTATCGCCGGCCTGACCTGTGCCCTTGGTGATGAGGAAGTCCACGAACCGTTGCATGTCGTAGGCTTCGAGATACACCGACCAGGTCTCGAGGTCCAGCTCATGCCGGAACAATCGCGCCGCGTGATTCGTCCAGCCGATCGAGCTGACGCCGCCATAGTGAGTCAAGAGCAGATTCTGTCCAAGCTCGAGATTCGATCCGGAGAGCGGCATCCGGAATTTGATCAGCCGCGGCGGATTGAGCGATCGCGCGAGCCGGCGCGTGATGATATCGGTTGCGACGCCAGGCGCGCGCACCATGAAGAATTCGAGCACGTCGGCGATCTTTTCCTCACCGAGTTCCTCCGCCGCGGCTTCATTGAACATTTCATCTTCGTGTTCCCATCCCTTCTGGCCCCTCGTCACCTTCACCTTCACCGGTTGACCAGGGATCGGAAAGACTAATCCGCCAGACGGAAGAAAGTGCATCGTCAGCTCTGACGACGCGCCAGGTCCGGCTTCGACCGTGACCGGCTCGGTATAGTCCTGACCGAAACGATAGGACACTCGATTGAATTGCTCCTCGATTTCATCAGTAATGTCGAACTCGCCGCCGACGATGTCGAGCACGTCGAAGATCGGCACGCCGGCCGTCAACGCGGCCACGGTCTCATCGATCATGGAGACCATCCACTGACATTTCCGATTGAAGCCGCCATCCACATCGAAACTCACGTTGAACCGCGCGAGCAGATCGCGGGCGCCGAGGCGTTCCCCGTCATTGCCGACGATGAAGGCGCCCACATAGCCGCCAGACACGCGCGCTTGGCCGATCGTTTTCGCTGCCGCAAAACTCGTCTCGTCGATGAGTTTGACTTCGGCATCATCTGCAAAGCGTGGCGTCGACAGCCAGGCGCCAGCGTCATAGTTCTGGAGCACGAAGTTTTGCAAACAATGAAGATATTGATCGAGGCCATCCGCGATGAGCGTGCCGGTGCCATTCCCGACCGTCTCGATCCCGCGAAAGTTGACGGTCAGCGTTTTCTCGCCCGACGCGATCTCGTCACCCTTCGAGTCTTTTTTGAGGTAGAGCAACGTGTAGCGTCGGCCGTTGAAGTCGCGATACGTCGTGCCGAAGATCGCCGTCCAGCCAGGAAAGCCCGGAATCAGATAGTCGGCGCCGCTGTCGGCTGTCGAATCCTGTTCTCGGACGCCGTCCAGATACCAGCTTGTGATTGGCTTCGTGCCCTGTCCGGCATGGCCGCAGATCACACACTCGTGGTAGTCAGTGCCATTGATACGTCGGAGGCCCGTAGAAATGACCGGGACCAGTCCGTGGCCCGTATCTATTTTGATCGTGGAGTTTGGCGTGCCTGGATCTCCAGATACCACGGTCTGATTGGTCGCCGGCGGATGCGAATCGGTTTTCTCGACATCGATCTCGGTCCGCGTCGGCGCCGGCGTGCCGCCAGGCCCGCCTTGCGGTCCGGCGCCGTCCCGATAGCGTTCCTCGTTGCCGGCCAACGCCGCGTTCGCCGAGTCGAGCAGGTTGAGGTTCGTGGTCCCACCAGGCGCGCGGCCGTAGATCCGATAGTGATGCGCGCCCGGCACGCTGTTCCAGTCGAGCTGGACGTAGCGCGAGACACTCGCCTGACTGGCGCTTGGCGCGTTCGTGACGGTCACATAGGCCGCGTCCGTCTCGCCTGCATGATCGGCGCGTTTGGCAAACTGATTCCATTGGTCGTGGCGGTTATCGAGCGCCGTGACGCCGTAGGTGTAGGTCGAGGTCCCGGCGGCGCCGACGACGACCGCGGTCAAGTTTTGCGGCTTGTTGAGACCGACAGATGCCGGCGTGCCGGAATCTCCTGGCACGACGATGTCGTGTTCGTTCCGATCGGAGAGTTCGCCATAGATGAACGGCACGGCGAGCGAGTCCTGGCCCTTGCCGGCAATCGTCTCCGGCGCGTTCGGGAAATCATCATGCGTGAACACGCGCTGCGGAATCTGATCTTTTTTGTTCGCGGATTCAAACCGCACCGCGAGCGTATCGCGCCCGGAGAACTCAAACGCCAGCTCGGATTCGATCGCATAGCCGCGAACGAGGCCTCGCGCCACGGTGCGCGGGGTGAGCAACGCGCGGCGATCCTTGTCAGGAATGGCCCGCACGACGGCCGGCCGATTGATAAATGTTTTTGTGGCCGTCAGCCCGAGGAGGCCGCGGAATTTGCGGTCCACGTCGCTGGCGCGCCAGCCGAAGGTGAGCCCTTCAAATTGACCGAAACGATCCGAGAGCGCACGCCGGACCGGGTGCCAGCGCGTGACGCGATCCTCTTTGTAACCGCCAAAATAGGTCGCCGGATCCGGGAGCGTGACTTTCGACATGAGATGGAGCGCGCCCGCACGATCGGTGAACTCGGCCCACGCGAGACCTATTTGGGTTTCGGCGACGCCTCCCGGTCCAGGCGGCGTCGGACCGCTACTGAAGGTGACTTCGCCTTCCGCCGGTCCACCGAGCACTTCGAGCAGAATGTTCTTGATCGTGAGCGTGCTGCCGCCCGTGCCGACCTTCCCGCCGAACTCGAGCGCCGCAAAAGCGGCCGCAGACAGCGGCGCTTCCTGATAGGACTTGTCCGCGCGGTTCGTCGACGCGTCGGAGTCCCCAGTAAAGGCGTTGAAGTTGAACGACGATTCCTGAGCCCCGATCACAATCTTGTGCTGATTGCCGTTGCTGGTCGCATTCATGTAGCAACGCACGTGATAGACCAGATCGCTCGCATTGGCGAGCGACGCGTGTCGGTAGGTGGTCGCCTCGCCGAGCACGCTCTCTGAGACGCTCGCAACGTTGTCTCTCGGAATCTCCGCCACATTCGCAAACGCACCTGCTGGACTGAATTGATCGAACGCGCCTTGGCCGGTGACGGGGAAGGGATACACACGAACAAACGTCGGAATGTGGGCTAACGCCGCATCTGCGCCGGTGCCGAGATCCCAGATCACGTCATCGTAATTAATCTCACGGTTGCAGGACGGACCGGCGCCGACCTGGCCGCACCTAACGACGTCCGGCATCGTAAACGAGCTGCTGTTGTGAAACTTCTCGAGCGCGATGCCTTGCACGGTTCCGAGTTCTCTGAAATGCACGTCCTCGCCGCTTGCTGTCTGAGTCGTGCAACCGAGAGTTTTAATCATGGAATGAAGAGGGAACGTATCGACGGTCCATCCCCCTCCATTCGCCAGGGACAAATTCACCGAGTCGAGCAAATTAATGTCATATCCGCTGACCATCGCCGCGATTTTATCGAACTCGAATGTGCCGCTCGGTGGAGTCAATCTGGCAGCATTGGTCGGCTCGCTACCGGGGGGAGGACACCCTGGTGCAATTGAGACTGAGTTCAGGTCGGCGAAAATTGATTCGTTCGCTTCACTGGTAAAGCCGACCACGAGAGCCGGGCTTGCGAGACCGTTCGTTCCCACGTCATACACATCGATCGTTCCGCGAATCCGGAACTCGTTGTCTGTGCCGGCTGTCCGCAAGCCGTGAATCCGAAAATCTGCGTAATACCATCGGCCAAGAGAGGTCGATCCCTGATAGGCGGATGGCGGCGAGAACCCGCCCGATCCGTTCCTGCGGAGCGCGCCGGTTGTATTCATTTCCAGGCGCAGTTCTGGCACGCCGGAGAATACGCCCACGTGAAAATCGGTCACGCTTGGGAACGTGATCGGCTGAAAACAGATACGGGCCCGGAGGTCGAACAGCTCGCTGGCGTTCAGTGTCAACGCGGCGAGGTTCACGTTGACGCCTCCATTGACGGTCGGCGTCGTGATCTTTCCGTTGTAGCGCCAGTTCCCAGAACGCGCCAACGCGGCATCATTGATGAGGCTGCCGCCGAACATGGCGACCCCTGATTGATCGCCGGCCTCCGCGCCCCAAATACCTCGGACTCTCGCCATAGGTCAGACCGCGCTCGGTGTCGGTTTCAAGCCGCGACTGATTTCTTCAAAAAGAAACGGCAGCGTGTTCCGATCGAGAAAGACGTAGGTTCTGGTTTGTTTCGGATCGATCAACCGCCCGAACCAGGCGTCGTTCTTCGCCGGATCCGGCACAGCCAGGAACCCGAGGCCTCGGCCGAACGCCCCGCGGCGCAACGAGAGAAAGTCATTGGCGCCTGCGTCCGTCGTGTCGATTTCGCCGCGGAAGTTCCGCATCTTCGTGCCAAAGCTGTAAATCGTTGAGACACCGTAATCGGTTCGATGCTCAATGTGCGGATGATCTTCTTCGTCCTCTGCGCCCCAGATCACGTTATGCACGAGCGTGCGCTTCGTGCCGAGGATGATGATCTCGCCAAGCGCGCAGATCACCGGATTCGTGCCGACGACGACCAGCCGCCAGAAGCGGAACGTTCTCGAACCGATGCCCGTCAGGTCCAGAAACGGATTCACCGGGAACCCGTCCTCGTGATAGGCGGGAATCGTGAAAGCTTGATCGATGGTCGGCGCGCCCCAGGAGTCCGTCGCGTTCCCTTGCCAGCGCACGTTGAGACCGGCCTGGAAATTGTGATGAATCAGGGCGACGACGTCGACCTGTTTGGCCGTCGTGAAATCGAACACCCAATTACCAGTCGGCGTCGTGAGTTTTGCCGGTTTGGCCGGATTGAGATCGATGAGATTCGTCGCCGGATAGGCGGCATCGGCCGCGCTTGCGACAATCGTGGCTGTTGCCGCGATATTGTCCGTCGTCCGGCCATAGATCAATGTCGCCATCTCAGCGGACTCCCAGTGCCTTCTGTGATCGCGTCAGGATTTGATCCCGGTTCGTTTCGAGCGCCTCGAGATAAATCGGAATGCCGCGCCGGAGGAACCAGCTTTCGAAATTGTCTACGTCGATCGCCTGGACGTTGAAGTTGACGACGGACGGTCCGCCGGCGCCGCCGCCTTGCTGACCGCCGATCCCGAGCGAGCTGAAGATGTCCTTGAAGAACCGTTGCGGTCCGCCCACTTCGGCCTCGCCGCCTTCGCCGAACCAGGTCAACGTCGGTCTGTTCGCAAAGATCCCGTGTTGCGCGCCTGGAGGCGGCTCACCGTTCCCATTCGGCGGAGGCGTGAGATCAGGCAAGGGAGGGATATCCCAATTGATCTCCACGTCGATCGGTGGAATGTCGATATTCTCAAAGGCGTCAGCGATTTGCCCGGCAGATTGCAACGCGTCGTTCGCTAGGAGATCAAACTGTTTACCGAACGGGCCCACGATCCCGCCACGTCGGATCCATTCTTGAATTGTCCTAGAAATCGTCTCGGTGAGTTTCTCGCCGCCGGCCTCGCCAGCTTCCTTGAACGTCACCTCGCCAAGTTCAGTAACGTGTGTGCCCGTGTCCTCGATCGCTAAACTGATCTGCTCGAACCCTGTGAGAATAGGATCGAGCCCGGCCGGCGCGGACTCGCCCACGGCGGCAATCTGTTGTTCGAGATCCATCAGACTCTTATTGAGCAGCGCGATTTGTGCCAGCGTGCGTGCCTCGATCACGCCCATTTCGCCGGGCAACGTGATGATCCCGCCCTTGCCGGATCCGGTGTGACGTTGAAGAACGCGGGCCTGTTCTGGCGCTTCATTGGCAAGGCTCTCTATGAGTTTTTGCCGTTCAGCAGCCACGCCGGCCAATTGCGTCGAGAGTTCATCGAGCCGCGCGGTGCGCGCGGTATCGGCCTCCAATTCCACGTGCGCCGATTGGTCAACGATCGCGGCCATGTCGATCTGCTTCTGTTTGGCCGCGTCGATCGCCGCGGCCAGCGGTGCAAAGGCGGCGGCGACGGCCTCCGGCCCTTGTTTCGAGGCCGCCCAAAACTGTTGAACATCTGCCAACGCTTGCTGTTCGGATTTGCCCGTGGCGAGATAGGCATCCCGCACGGCAATCACATCCTTCTTCCACTGTTCGTTCCCGGCTTCGGCGCGCTGTTGCGCTGTGAGCGTGGAGTCGATCTGTTCTCGGATTTCATCCACGGCGAGGCGGCCGGCTTTTTCTTTTTTGCCGGCGCCGAACAATCCGCCGATCACGCCAGACAGGCCGCCGATCAGTGCGCCGACCGCCGTGCCGATGCCTGGCACGATTGAGCCGATCAACGCTCCTGTGGCCGCCCCGCTCAATCCGCCGCCAACGGTGCCCGCCGTCTTGCCAAACTTCGAGCCCAGAAAGGTGCCGAGACCGAAACCAGCGCCGCCGGCGGCCGCGCCGCCAAGGAGTCCTGAGACCGCAATGCCGCCGAGTGATCCAAGCCCGCCGGCGGCGCCGCCTCCGCCGGCCCCGGTCACGGTCGCCGCGCCAGGCAAGGCTCCCGTGCCAAGCGTCGGAATGGCCAAGCCCGCGCCGCCCCCGCCGCCGAGCCCCGGGATCCCCCCTTTCAGGATGTCACCGAGGCCTCCGGTGATCCCGGCTTTGCCGCCCGTGATCGCGCCGAGGATCCGGTTCAGGCCGAACTTGATGAAATCGTTTGCGATGTCGTTGAAGATGTTCAACAGCGAGGCCTTGATCGATTTCCAGATATCGACGAAGCCTTCCTGGAAGCCCTTCGCGCCAATCAGCATTTGCGCAAAACTGCCCTCGATGGCGGTTTCGAGATTCTTGAGGCTCGACACGACACCAGGCACGACTTGCGTTTGCCAAAAACTTGGGATCTCGCCGTTCGCCGCGTTGATCGCATCCTTCGCTTTCTTGAAGGCCTCTTTGATCTGCGCGGGTGTCGCCTCGCCAGACGCGCGGATGATCTCGTAATTCCGGACGGCCGCGTCGGCCGTGTCCTGCAATTCCTTCCGCGTCGAAATGCCGAAGGCTTTGAAGGCGCCTGAGAGCTGCGCCGTCTGTAACTCCGCTTTCATCATTTCCGGCGTGATCATTTGAATCCCGGCGAACACGCTCGGATCGAAGGCGCGCGTCGCGTTGCGCTCCCACTCGGCGATGTCATCGATCATCGGGTTCATCGTGCGCCGCGCGGTTTCGAGTGCCGCGGTCGCCAGATCGACGCCGACGCCGGAGAGCTTCGCCGCCTTCGCGAGCGCCTCGTATTCCGGCCAGAGCGCCCGCACGACGAGTGTCACGTCCGCGCCTTCGATCCGGGCCCGTTCGACGAGCGTGTTCAGTTCCTTCAGCCTGGCCTGCACGCCAGGCAGCGTGACGATGCCGAGCTGTTCGAGGGCGTCGCGTTGCTTCTGAATTTCCGCCGCGTATTCCTCGGCCGATTTCTTGCCGGCCTTTTGCGTTTCGCCGAGTTCCTTCGATTTCTTCTCGAGGAACGTCGTTGCCTCGGCCGAGAGGTTCAGGCTTTTCGGTAGTTCGATCCCCGCTTCCTTGTATTCATTGAACTTCTGGATGAGGTCTGGTAGCGCGAGGCCGGTCGCGCCAATCTCTCGCGCGACGCGGTTTTGCGTTTCGGCCAGGGTTGTATTCACCAGCGCTCGGTTCTGCGCGACGGTGAACATAATTTTTTCGTCCTCGAGCGCAATCCGCCGGCGGATGGCTTCATCGGCGGAAATCTTGCCGGACCGCTCAAGAATGTTGATCTCGGCGGCCTTTTGCAGAATCGTGCGGCCCGCCTCGTTGTTATATTTCTGCGTCTCGAGGGTGACAAACGCGATCGCGTCCGCATACTCGATATGTTTGCCAGCGCCGAGCGAGATCGCGCGATTGATCACGTCCTGGACGGCGCCAGCCGTTTCGGCGGCCACACGCGCATCCGCCTGTGCCTGTTTCCAGGACACCAACGCCACGGCGCCGGCGATCGCGACGGCGCTCACGCCAAGAAAGGCCAGGCGGAGCGCGCCCAGACTGGTGATGAAGCCTGCCGAGGAAGTCGCCGCGGTCCGGAAATTCGCCCCCAGACCGACGAGTGATCCCGTGAATAATTGGATGACGCTGCCCACATTGAGCAACGCGAGCGCCTTCATGTGCGTGGCCACACCGCCGATCACGCCGCCCAATCCAGTGAGGCTCGGAATCCCCAGCGCGGCCGCGGCCCGCATGGCGACCAGCGGCCCAACCAGCGCGCCGACGGCAATCCCGGCCGGCACGAGCACGGGCGCCAATGCGCCGACGCCTTGCACAAATGGGGTGAGGACCGTGAGCACGGCGCCGAGCACGGGCTGCAGGCCTTTCCCGATCTGTTGCTGTGCGATCGTGACTTGACTGCTGAATTGGGCTTGCGCGCCGGCGGCCGTTTTCAACAAGCGTTCGGTATCGCCGAGCTGTGGATTCGTTTCCTTGAGGATCCCGTTGAACAGCGCCTGCCGCACGCCGGCGTCGGTCGTCGCGCGCGAGAGGTCCTGTGCGGAGAAGCCGGCCTCCGTCAAAATGATCGACAGGTTTTTCGTGACGCCGGCGTTGTCCACCAGGATCGAATTCCCGTTCTTGATCCCTTCTGTGGCGCTCACAATGGCCTGGCCGAAGTCGAGCGAGCCCTGCCGACCGAACGCCGCCGAATCCTTAAACCGATCCATCAGCACGATCGCTTGATCGAGCCCGAAGCCCGCGGCGAGGAGATTCTTGAGGCCGGAGGCCGCTTCCCCGACGTTGAGCAAGCCATCCGAGGCCAGGCGTTTGGCCGCGTCCTGTGCCAGACCAGCGTCCTGGCTGAAGGCCCTGGCGACGCTCGACAGGCCGATCAGGCCCGCGTCCAGGCGGTTCGCTTCCACGATCGAGGACTTGAAGGCGCCGACGAGGCCGCGCCCGACCCGTTCGGCGAGCACACCGAGGGCCACGCCGGCGGCCGTGGACGCGACGCCAGTTCCTCGGATGCCTTTTTCCGTATCGGCAAGTTTCGGCGCCGCCTTCCCGGCCTCGCTGCCGACTTTGCCGAGCCCGCCAGAGAACAGATCAATGCTCTGCTGGCCAGCGGCCCTCATGTTGAGCAGAACTTGGACTTCGGTTTGCGAAACAGCCATAAAAAAAGCGCCCGGCGCGAGTTACCGATTGGCAACAGATTGTTGCCACTGGTAAGTTCACGCCGGGCGCTCGGGTCCTCCGTGACGCCGGCGAATAACTTCCTACGTGAGAAGCGCCGCTTACGACTTCATCATCGTTTCTTGCCTGGCATTCGCACCAGCGGGATACTCGACAGCAAGGTCGCGATCATCGTGAGCTGGCCGGCCTGATCTCGTTCCCGATCGAT